>Ga0307372_10000742_pt1 | contig 57164 bp, 59 predicted proteins | sample OX1MG_FD_202533 | JGI IMG/M metagenome (GOLD analysis project Ga0307372, IMG submission 202533) | Soil microbial communities from Risofladan, Vaasa, Finland - OX-1 | ecosystem: Environmental > Terrestrial > Soil > Coastal area > Acid sulfate soil | place: Finland: Risofladan, Vaasa | collected...
CGAGAAGCGGCCCCGCTGGGGCAGCCCCCGGTTGCACTGGCTGCTCGCCCGGGAGGGGTTCGTCGTGAATCACAAGCGCACCGAGCGGCTGTATCGGGAGGAGCAGATCGCCGTGCGGCGGCGGCGGCGGAAGCGCGCGAGTGAGCCCCGAGTGTCGCCCCCGGCGCCTATGGCGTCGAACGAGCGCTAGTCGATGGACTTTGTCCAGGATACGTTCGCGGATGGCCGGCCGTTCCGCGTCTTCACGGTCATCGATGATTTCACCAGGGAGTGTCCCGTGATTGCGGTCGACACGCACCTGTCGAGCGACGCCCTGATCGCCGTGCTCGAACAGCTGGCTAGCGCCGCGGCTTGCCCACCGCGCTGGTCTGCGACAATGGGAGCGAGTTCACGAGCCGGACATTCGACGCGTGGGTCTATCGTCGCGGGATCAAGCTCCTCTTCATCCACCCAAGCAAGCCGGTAGAAAACGCGTACATCGAGAGCTTTAACCGCAAGCTGCGGGACGAATGTCTCTCGGCGAACTGGTTCCTCGACCTCGCCGACGCCCGGGTCCAAATTGAGCAGTCGCGGCGGGATTATGACGAGGCTCGGCCCCACAACAGCCTTGCGGACCGCACGCCAGAGAGCTTTGCTAGAGCATGCACGTTGACTGCTAGTTCAACCGACCCATAATTCCTGCTTCTCAAGCGGGAGGAAGGTCAGAGCCTACCGCACTCTCCCCACCCTGAAGAATCTGCTGGCGTGCGGCCTCCACAATTCGTGCCTTCGCGCCGACGCGCCGGCCAGAGTCCTGCCGAACATGGTTGCCGGCCATCAAATTGACACGTGATCACCGAGAGATGGGATGTTCGTCCTGTACCCAAGCCCCATTAACTTCGCCGCCAGGGCATCCTGGGCTTGGGCCTCACCGTGGACCAGTGTCACCTGCGGACGGTGCTTGGCAGCAGCCGTTACTTCGTCAAGCCAGCGCACCAGTTCTCGTTCGTCCGCATGTGCGCTGTAACCAGTGAGCACGCGCACCTCGGCCCGTAGCGGCACCTGTTCATCGAAGATGCGTAGCAACTCACGCCTTTCTGTGATCCGCCGGCCCAGTGTATGCTCGGCCTGGAAGCCGACGATTAGGATCGTATTCCGGGGGTCTCCCGCTCCATGCGCTAGGTGGTGGAGAATTCGCCCCGACTCCGCCATCCCAGACGCAGCGATGATGACCATCGGCCCTCGTGCTTGGTTCAGTGCTTTCGACTGGCTTACATCCCGCGTGTACTGCACCAGCCGGAAGTCAAAAAGGTGATTTGTGGTCCGGATCAACGCCTCACTTCGGTCAAATACCTCAGGATGTGTCGCAAACACCCCCGTTACATCAATCGCTAGTGGGCTATCTACGTATATCGGGATAGCTGGAATTTCTCCGGCTCGGTAGAGCACGTGCAGATCGTAGATGATTTCCTGTGTGCGCCCCACTGCAAATGCCGGAATCAAGATGCGCCCGCCGCGACTTGCTGTGTTCCTCACAATCCCACCGAGCTCCTGACGCATATCTTCGCTCCTAGGGTGCAACCGGTCTCCGTAGGTAGAGTCCATGATCACATGGTCAGCATCTGTGGGAACCTGCGGATCACGAACGATTGGCTGCTCATACCGACCGAGGTCACCCGAAAATACCAGCCGGCGTCGCCTTTGACCTTCCCGCCAGTCAGCAACTACAATGGCCGATCCTAGAATGTGGCCAGCGTCTAGAAAGCACCCATCGAGTTCAGATGTCACCTGAAACGTCCGACCATATGGCACGGTATTCATAAGATCGATTGTAAGATCGACATCTTCCTGGGTATATAGTGGCTCAATAAAGGTCTTATGGTGGCGCGTAAGGTGCTCCGCGTCCCTCTGCTGAATGTGCGCCGAGTCCGCTAACATCAGTGCGCATAAATCCCGCGTCGCTGACGTTGCCCAGATGGTCTTCCGAAACCCATTTCGCACTAAGTATGGCAGTCGTCCAGAGTGGTCGACATGCGCGTGCGACAGAACAATCGCACCCAGACTCTCGACTGGTGCCGGAAGCGCAAGATTTTTCGAGTGACTCTCAACTCGTCGCCCTTGAAACAGGCCACAGTCCAGTGCGACCATTTGTGCCCCAACCCTGAGCAGATGGCATGACCCTGTAACTTCGCGCGCTGCGCCGCAGAATGTTACCTCCACCTCAACGTTCCCGTTTGCTCGGCCGCTGAAAAACCACCGTCAATCGCTCACCATCTTGCGTCATTAGCGCCGGTTCCCACCCTGATCGACTTCGCTCGTTCAGTAAGTCGGTCAGCGTGTCTTCGTCATCGCGGACGTGGCGCGTCAGGCGCACGATAACCGCCTGGTATTCTTTCATATGGGCGAAGATAGTACCTTCTGCTCCATGCACACCACCCCCGACTTCCCGACGCTACGTGTAGTGGACCACCCGTTGGTCCAGCACAAACTGGCACTCCTCCGCGATCGTACGACGCCTACCAAGATCTTCAAGGAACTCGTCGACGAGATTGCGACCCTCATGGCCTACGAAGCAACCAGCGATCTTCCCCTCGAAGCGACCCCCGTGGAGACACCGTTGGAGGTTACCACCGGGCAACGTGTAATGGGGAAGAAGTTGACCCTTGTGCCTATTCTTCGTGCCGGACTTGGGATGGTCGAGGGGATCTGTCGCCTTGTACCATCCGCACGCGTTGGCCACATTGGCCTTTACCGTGACTACAAGACATTCGAACCCGTGGATTATTATTTCAAGGTTCCAGGTGATGCCTCGGAACGTGATTTCTTCCTGCTCGATCCCATGCTTGCCACTGGTGGCAGCGCCGCCGCAGCTGTTGCATCGCTCAAGCACGCAGGCGCATCACGTATTCGCTTTCTCTGCCTCGTGGCTGCGCCGCAGGGTGTCCGGCGTCTTTCCCAAGCACACCCCGATGTGCAGGTGTTCTGCGCTTCCCTCGATCGTGAGTTGAATGAGCATGGGTACATTCTTCCCGGCCTCGGTGATGCCGGCGATCGGTTGTTTGGCACCCGCTGATCCACCACCGCAGAATCATTAGCTCCGTGGCTCTTGTTCACGCCCAACCCGGTCTGTATGATTCCGCGTCCACGAGTCACCGCCGCTGCCTTCTCCAGACCGGCTGAATGCTCATCAACCTGCTGCCAGATTTCTTTGCGATTCTCGACAGCACCGATCCACTTGCAGCTTACCAGCGCTACCTTGCAACACATCGCCGTATTCTCCATAGCTACTGGAATAACTACGTCATTCCCCCTGAGGGCCCGCATTTCCTGGAAATTCTTCGCGGTGCGTTAACGGCAGACCGTAGTGATCTCCGCTCCATGATTGAGCGCACTGATGTCGTCACGCTTGCACGTAGCGTTGAGGAAGTCTGTTCCCGACTATTTCAGATCGACATGGATTACGACATCGTCCTCATGGTCGGTGTCGGCGGTGCGAACGCCGGCGAGTTGGTGATCGACCGGCGTGGTGTCGCCTTCGTCTGTCTCGAGCACTTCACGGGGGTGCCCAATTCTGAGACCTTTGGCCTCGGCCTCGACCCCGAGCTTATCCCCCTGTGGCTCGCTCACGAGATCGCTCATGTCGTCCGCTACACTTCTCCGACGAGTCGCGCCGGTATGCACGCATTAGTCGAGTCTACCGGCGGTTATTCGTACTGGGATACCGGGCGGACGGTGCCGCTTCGTGAACTTCTCGTCAACGAGGGTCTTGCCGTTCACGCGTCCCAGTTGGTTAGCCCCGGACATGCCGTCTGGGAATACTTCGGCTATGTACGTCGTCAGTACGCGCGCATTCGCGAACTCGAGCCACTACTCTGGCAGACGATCGAGCCCGATCTTGATCGTGCTGCACTCGGCTTACGTCTCCGATATCTAGCCGACGGGCTAGGCGACGATGCTAGAATGGTCGGCCGTCATGTGCTCCCCGAACGTAGTGGCTACTACGTCGGAGCCCGCATGGTTGACGGCGCCGTCTCTACACGTGGCCTTTCTTGGGCGCTTCGTGCTTCTGCCTCAGAACTTCTCTCGCAAGCCGGCAATAGAGCTGCCAACGCGTCTTAAACTTGCTTGGCAATTTCCGCAAACAAAAGCAGAATCAGAATCACACAGATCTAACAACCTACCCACCGGAGTTCACCACCTTCCGTTCCCTACGGTCTACTTCCCTACACAGAACGTGCTGAACAGCTTCCCGAGTACTTCATCAACATCTACCAGACCAATCAATTCCTCCAGCACTCGCACACTTTCCCGTAGATGTACGGCGCTCACCGTCACCGGTATTGTCCCAACCCGCCGTGCACTCTCAAACGCCACCAGTTCGCTCCGTGCCCGAAGTAATACTTCACGATGCCGTGCCTGAGTGATGACTGGCGAATCAAACCCCGGGAACTCTCTTTCCTCCGCAATGACAGTCGACACTTCCCGAATCAAACGCTCCAGTCCATCCCCCGTCTTTGCGCTTACCGGAATCACGTTCATCATTGGCCAGGACTCTTCCTCACTCACTAGGTCGCTCTTCGTCCGCACGAACAGCATGCGTCCTCTCGCAGCACCACGCACATCCCCCACCGCAGCAACCAGCGTTTCCAACGAGTCTCCGCATACCAGCACTATCTGAGCACTCTCCACATATTCTCGACTCACCGCTACGCCAAGTCGTTCCACCGCATCGGAAGTCTCCCGTAATCCTGCAGTATCAACAAGACGCAGAGCTACCGGTGTTACATCAAGCACCGCTTCTATCGCGTCCCGGGTTGTTCCCGGCACTTCCGTCACCAGTGATCGCCGCCGTCCTAATAGCGCGTTGAAGAGCGACGACTTTCCTACATTCGGCGGTCCGACAATGACAACTACTGCCCCATGTCGAACAAGCTCACCAACGAACCTGGTGATCAGCAACTGGTCCATCGACGTAATCACGTCCCTCGTGGCTTTGTGGATCTGTTCACCGTCAATAGATTCATCACTCTCATCAGGGAAATCGATTTCGTACGCCACCAGTGCTTCGAGGCATAGAATTTGTTCCCGGATCGAGAGAATGCGCTCCGATAGCGCCCCGTCGAGTTGTCGCAACGCCTGGGCAGCGCTCCCGCTTGATTCCGCACGGATTAGATCGTCGACCGCTTCCGCTTGAAGCAGGTCAAGGCGTCCGTTAAGGACCGCACGCCGCGTGAACTCACCGGCTAATGCGGGGCGAGCTCCCGCCTCTACAATCCCTTTTACAATCCGCGCCGGTGTTATCCACCCACCGTGACAGATGAATTCCACACAGTCTTCACCGGTATAGGACGAAGGCGCATCATAACGGATTACCGTTGCTTCATCCAACACTTCTCCGTCCAACCCTCGGATTGTACGCAAGGCGATCATCCGAGCATCTGGAAGTCGACCCGGAACCAGTCGTGCAGCTATTGCATGCGCACTCGTACCCGATATACGGACCACAGCAAGCGCAGCTACGCCAGGACCCGACGCCAGTGCGACAATGGTCTCATCCCTGTTTCTCCCGACTATACTCAACTCCACACGGCTTACTCCTTACGTCACAACGTATCCCTCTCTTGGCCCCCCTTCCTTATTCCATCCATAGGAGGACCTCCAATCCTCCCGCTCTTCCCCAATCCCGCCCGCTCACGAGCCAGGAGCCATTGTTGCGGAAGGGCCGCCAAATTCTGCACAGCATAATACAAATTCAACCCCGCAGCGAAGCGAAAGAACATGAACGTCAACACCACGGGCATCATGTAACTCATCATACGTGTTTGCGCTGTTGGGGGCGTACCTCGCATCCCTATCCAAGAGAGTGCAAACATTGACAATCCCATTATCAGCGGCGTGATGTAATAGGGGTCTGCTGCCGAAATGTCATGCATCCATAGGAAGGACACACCCCGAAATTCAATTGTGTTCAAGAACACAAAATATAATGCGAACAAGATTGGCATCGGCAATAACATCGGCAGGCAACCCATCATGGGACTGAATGGTGTCATACCATGTGCCTGGTACAGTTTTACCAGTGCCTCACGTTGCCTTTCGGGATCATTCTTGTATCGTCGTTGAACCTCTGTCAATTCCGGCTGCAGCCGCTGCATTCGGATACTCGTCCGCATTGCACTCTGGTTCAGCGGCCACAGTAGGAGCCGCACACTCACACCAAAGATGATGATTACCCAGCCATAACTGAGACCTGACGTTCGCTTCATCCATAGGAGCACCCGAGTCACTATGGTTGCGAATGGCTGGACCACTCCGTGCAACCAACCCGCATATGGATTCACATGATCCATATCATGGCCAAGTGCGCGGAGTTGGTCGAATTCTTGAGGCCCAGTGTAGAGGTCAAACGATACCCTACCATTATGCAGTGGAAGCATGATTGCTCCCACTGCGTCGGGGGCTAGTTTTGCCACGCGCCCTACACCGGTGAACCTCGCACTTGTGATCGAGCTATCCGGCGCAAGGATAGCAACCAAAAAGTACTTGTTGCGTACCGCAACCCACTCAAGTGGCCCAATAGCCCTCTTTGTTTCCCCAGAGTCTAGCTTCGCAAACGGTAAGCTCTCCACGCTTCCAGCAACTGCTTTGTAGCCAAATGCAAGATGCCGAATATCATCGGTAGTATCCGACTCAGCCGACTCTAGCGTGGTAGGAAGATCTACAACGAGTTGTCCGCCTTCCGGTGCGTTCTGCACCTCCAGAACCACGTGGATCAGATAGCGATTGTCATTTCTCTTTGGGTTTCCATATTCAATGGAAATTGCATGCCCTTGTGCTATCCCTTCAAACTTGACACCAGACGCGTCAACCCTACTAACCAGTTTCCCCGATAGGTTGCCCCTACTTACCTCAACCACTGTATCCTCAAGCACCAAATCATACTTCACAAGCGGTTGGTCCACTACTGACTCTAGTCGAACGGGCCCGGCGGGTGAACCGGGAGTTCGCGAAGCATAGTCCGCTAGAGCCACCTGAAGTGGCGCCCCATATCTGCTGCTGTACAGCACGCTCATATGCGCACTCTTAATAGTCAGCGTATCGCCCACCCCTCTTTGGTTTCCTTCTCCGTCAATTAACGGTGCTGTTTTCTGAGAATTTTCCTTTGTCGTCGCTACGGCTTTGCCCAAAACTTCATCCGCCTGATTCCCTCCCTGAGCTGTGGCGTGCACAGCACCAACCACAACAGAGTCTCCCACGGGTGGGTTCTTGACGCTCGGGAACAGTAGTGGCGTTACAACGATTACAATCGCTGTTAATACGACAACGAGAAAGATACGACGATCCATGTGCTAGATCACTTGGAGTTAGGGAACTGGGTCATAACCACCCCGATGAAATGGATGACATCGGAAGATACGAGAGGCTGCTAGCCAACTTCCCTTTGCCGCTCCGTACTTCTTAAGAGCTTCAATTGCATAAGTTGAGCACGTGGGACAGTAGCGGCAGGAAGGTGGGAGTAGGGGGCCTATCCACATTTGGTACCCGCGTACTAATGAGATCAGAATGTCTTTCATCCCGAGTTTTCCATGTTCTGCAAACGCAGAATAGTTGCCCCGATCTCTCGGATTTGTGGCTCGAGCTCTGCGAAAGATCGAGAGTACGCACTCAACCGACACCTAATGACAACGTCGGATGAAACGCATATCGGTGATATCAGCTTTCTCACCAGTTCCCGTATCCTTCGCTTCAACTTGTTGCGCTGAACGGCACTGTGTCCGTGTAGCGGAACAATGATCCCCACGCGGAGGTAGCCAAGAGGGGAAGCGACGTACCGTACGTCCATATCTATCGTACGGAGTCGCTTCCCCTTCGATCCTAGTTTTCGAAAATCAGGACCCCGAGTTATCCGCCGCATTTGCGGATACTCTTGACTCATCTACACGCCGGCGTACTTAGTCGGAAGCTTCACAGTCAGGCGCTTGCGTCCCTTTTTCCGCCGCTGGCTCAAGACTTCGCGACCCCATTTTGTTTCCATACGCCTACGGAACCCATGCGTCTTAATTCGCCGCTTATTCCGCGGCCGGTATGTCGGCTTACCCATCTATCAAGTACCCCAAAGTATGCTTCCGTGAGTTCTTCCTAGGAGACCTGTAAGGCTAATGGCGTCTTATACATACGTCAACCTACTTCAACCCAATTTATACAAAAATAGACACGCCAATACACTTGGTTGCCATTACCAAGACACCGGCGTAATTTGGCGATTCCAAAAGTTATCCACATAAAAATGACATCTGAAGCTACCGAAATTTGGACTCGGATTCTTACTCAAGTAAGAAACCACGTCGGTCAGGACATCCTCCGCACATGGTTAGATCCAATCATACCCATAAGCTGGCAAGATCCAGTCCTTGTTCTAGCTGTACCTGATCAATTTTCATTGGATTGGACAGAGTCTAAGTACGCCGAACTCTTAACCTCCCTTGCTCCAGTAGCTGTAGGACGTCCGGTCTCTTTGACTTTTCAGGTCGACTCTGAGCGTCAACAACGTCCGCAAATGGATCTCTTTTCAGCGCAAATACCGCAACAGCAGATACAGCATGATAAGAACAGCAATGCGCCAGTACTAACAGAGAGATATAGTTTTGACCACTTTGTAGTCGGCAAGTCAAATGAGCTCGCTGCTGCTGCCGCACACGCCATAACACAGGCCCCAGGCAGACTTTACAACCCATTCTTCATCTACGGACGTACAGGTTTAGGCAAGACCCACCTAATGCAAGCCATAGCCCACGAGTTGCTTCACACAAAACCAAGTCTTCGAATTACCTACCTCACCACTGAGGCATTCACAAATGAGCTTGTAACGTCTATCCAGAACCGACGAATGCAAGATTTCCGCCGTCGTTTTCGTGAAACCGACCTACTACTTATTGACGACATTCACTTTCTCAAGGGAAAAGAGGGAACTCAAGAAGAGTTCTTCCACACCTTTAATGCTCTTTACGAAGCAGGCCGCCAGATTGTCCTAACCAGTGATCGCCCGCCTGCTGAAATCGGAGGATTAGAAGCGCGCCTTGTAAGCCGTTTCCAATGGGGTATGGTTGCAGATATTGAACCTCCAGACGTTGAGCATCGAATCGCAATCTTGCAACATAAGACACAACTTGATCACCTGGAGTTGAGTTTCCCAAACGATGTACTGCAATACATCGCGGACACGGTTCAATCCAGCATTCGAGAACTCGAGGGATCAATAATCAAAATTCTCGCGTACGCCTCACTGAAACATCGCCACATTGATCTGCCTTTAGCCCGCGAAGCTCTTCGATCTACGCAGGCGCGATCCCTAAACCTCACCCCAAACACTACACAGACAATTAGCACCATCCAGGATTCTGTAGCCAATGTCTGGAACATCACAGTCGAAGGCTTACAATCTAAGGCCCGAATTCAGACACTAACTGTCCCTCGCCAAATCGCAATGTACTTAGCACGTGAAATTCTCCATATGCAGCTAACAGACATTGGAATGGCTTTCGGCGGAAGAGACCATTCTACTGTAATCCACAGTCTTTCTCGAGCAACTGAATTACTTCAACACAACCCTCAAGTAGCTGCTAAATGCGAGTTAGTCAAAGCTCAACTTGGTCTTACCTAGGGTCATTCCTCCTACACTCTCCACATTAATCCCTTCCCTCTACCACCACCGATCTCTAATAGAATCAACCATTTCTCCATTTTCTCCACAAATGTTGAATCACTACTACTACTACTAGTTTCTTCCTACTTCAAACAGAAGCCCACCGTCGCATCTTCCCACACCAACGAGCTCCAGAATGCGTCTAACGATTTCTCGAGAAAAGCTTCAAGAAGGTCTTGCAGCGGTTGGAGCTACTGTTCCGTCGAAGAGTACTCTTCCGGTCTTGAGCAATTTACTTGTTGAAGGCGTAGATCGCGGGGTTGCCTTTTCGGCTACGGATCTAGATATAGCTGTACGGACTGAGGTAAGTGGTGAGGTTGAGGAAAAGGGTGGAATTACAGTCCCAGCCAAAAAGTTAATTGAGATTGCAAGAGAGCTACCCCCGGCTCCTGTTCGTATTAGCTCACTTGGAGAGCAACGTTTGGTGCTTGAATGTGGGCGGGCGCATTTTAAAATATTGGGTCTTCCAAAGGAAGAATTTCCTGCATTTCCAATGGTGAAGTTTACTCAGAGTTGGAGAGTACCTTCCTCACAATTGCAGCTACTGATTGGACATAGCGCGTTTGCAGTATCGGCTGAGGAAAGTCGCCCGATTCTAAATGGTGTTTTATGGGAAGTAAGAACTGACTCGATGGCAATGATCGGTACGAATGGTCATCGTCTTGCGCGAATGCAGATTGGTATTAAAGCACCTAAGAGTGCTGTTGGGGATCTGATTATTCCACCAAAGGCTTTGGAGCAAATTCGGCGCTTATTTCCAGCGGATGAAGAGTTAGAAATCGGAAAGGGTGAGAATCATTTAGCATTTCGGTCGCCATTCACAACGGTATATACCCGACTTATTGAAGGGCCCTATCCACCCTATGATCAAGTAATTCCGAGAGACAATGATAAAATTGCGTTCATTGATAAAACAGCGTTCGCAAGTGCTTTGAGACGGATGTCTGTAATTGCGTCGGAGCCAACACATCGAATCAGAGTGACTTTTAACTCTGGAATTCTGAGATTTAGTGTACAGACGCCTGATCTCGGAGAAGCCCAGGACGAATTGGCGGTGCGATATAATGGGGATCCGCTAGACATTGGTTTTAATGCGAACTATTTGCTTGAAATTTTGCGGTATATGCCGACGGAAGAAGTAAAGATGACGTTTAAGGCCCCAGAAAAGGCTGCGACGCTTGAACCTGAAAATTGGGCTGAGAGTGCAACATATTTATGTTTGGTTATGCCTCTTCGGTTGGTTGATTAGATAGTATGAAGGGTAGGGAAGATCTTGGCCTTATGGGGTATGATTTGGTGTGTGGTGTAAGCCAATTTGGGAGATGCTTCAATTGCCCATTAGGATCTACGGGGACGAGAATACTGTGGTGTTGGTGAGGGAGGTGAAAGCGGAGAACCGAATGCGGCGCGACAGTATTGTTATGGGCGATCCAGAGGAAGATCTGGAGCCCCTCGCTGCACCAGCGCTTGTTCGATACGTCCGGGTGGATCCGTGCTGTGTACCATAATTCGACGAGGTACTTTGGGAAGCGTAGTTTGACTTCTCAAGGGAGGGTCGTCGGATGGAGAAACACTGGTGGGCGACGGATGGCTGTCGCCTCTTTACCGGGGAGTTCAAGCGGGAGCAGTTAGCGGGGGGGGGGGGGGAGGGGGGGTCGAACGGAAGGAGTTTGCGCTGGCAGAGCTGGCCCGGGATTTGTCGATCTCCCCGTCGGTCGTGTGGCGGTAGCACCCGGCTGAGCACGCCCGGCAGTACGGCTGGGGTAGGCGCCAAGGAGGACGTAGTGCCGCCGAGTGAGCTGCGCCTGGCGCTGGGGCGCATCAAAGGGTTGGAGCGTGCCCTGGGCAAGAAGGCCATGGAGATTGAGATTGTCCAGGCCGCGTGGGACGAAGTAAAGAAAGGACCGCACTACTACGGGGTGTCTAAGCGATGACGGGCAGGCGATAGCGCTGATCTGCCGGATACTCGAGATCAGCCGGGCTTGTGCGTATCGTGAGAACGTGGGCTGGCCGACGCGCTATGCGCGGGCCGATGATCGCATTGTGATGGCGCAGATTCGCACGGTAATCCGGACGCGGGCGTCGTACGAGGCCCGGCGGGTGCGGGCGCTTGTGAAGTGTGAGTTTAAGACGACGTACAACCTCAAATGCATTCAGTGGGTGATGGACCTCAACGGCTGGAAGCTGGCGCGCACTACGTGGCGCCGGACCGGCGGGCCGCACACAGGGCGGATCCAGCGGGACGTGTCGAACGAGCACTGGTGCAGTGATGGTGTTGAGATCGCCTGCTGAAATAGGGAGCTCGTGGAGCTCGGCTTCGCCCTGGACTGCCATGATCGTGAGGTGCTGGCCACCGTGGCGGTGCCGGGGGATCTTCGTGCGGTCGATATTCAGACGCTCATGCACCGGGCTGTGGCGGGGCGGTTTGGGGACGGCGCGCGGCCGGCCGCGCCGATCCGCTGGCTCAGTGACAATGGCAGCATCTACACGGCGCTCGAGACGCAGATTACGGCGGAGCGGCTGCACCTGGTGCCGATCACTACCCCAGCGGCGAGCCCGCAGTCCAACGGGATGTCGGAGGTCTTCGTGAATACCTTGCGGCGGGACTACATCGTCGGGGCTGACCTCTCGACGGCTGCCGGCGTACTCGACCAGATCCCGGCCTGGATCGCCGATTACAACGCCGTGGCGCCCCACTCGGCCCTCGGCTTTCAGTCCCCCCAGCAGTACCGCAGCACCCTGGTCACCGCAGGTGCCAATAGCCGACTAAAGTGTCTCCCGGATTGGGGGACAGAGCAAAGCGGCTTGAAGCTAAGCAGCATCAGGTGATCCGCTGGCGCGCGAGGGATTAGAAACTGTGTAGGTGCGCTGCCATGTTGTGAGAAGTGGACGACCGCTGCCCGAGCGTGGAAGGCTTTCGCCATTTGCTCTTGGTTCAACAGGTGTTGCACGCCAGACTCTCTCCGCCATTCCGGAGCCGTGTGAGCCGCTTTAGAGCAGCAGTACCTGAATTTTGACTATGTGTGGGAGAGTCTGAGCTGTAGTTGGGGATACGGGTAAGAAACAAGGGCATCCTTTTCGATGCCCTTGTTCTTTTGAAGGACTAAATCTTAGCTAATAAGCCGGATTCTGTCAGCGCGCTGCTGCTGGACGATCATTTCTCTTGGAACACGATTGCTCGGGTCCTCTAGCGACCTACCCGCAGTGTCTTTATCGGGCTGAGGGCCCCTCACTGCTTATTTGGTCTTGCACCAGCTGGGGTTTGCCAAGCCAAAGATGTTACCATCTTTGCGGTGAGCTCTTACCTCGCCATTTCACCCTTACCTGAGTCGTTTTTGGACTATAGGCGGTGTATTTTCTGTGGCACTTTCCGGCGCACTTTTAATTGCGCCCAGGAATTACCTGGCAGCTTCCTCAGAGTGTCCGGACTTTCCTCGAGCAGTTGCTCGCGATCGTCTTGCTAAGATTTAGTCTTGGTAAATGTATACAAGAGAGCGTAGATCGAGAAGGTGGAAATTTAGCAGAAAGTAATCAAATCGATAAGTCGTTACCGGGACGCGTGTTACGCTGCTAATGCTTGATTGGTCTTGCCGGGTGACGCTCCTGTGACGGGGGGAGAAATATTGGTGATAGACCCCTGGCTAAAGGAGATTGTACCAATGGCTAACCTGAATGGGCGCGAAGGATGCTGTGTGGTCTCAACGATGCTTACTCCAGACGAACGAATGCGAGTGGACGCGGTTGGAACGGGCCTTTACCAAGCACAACACCGAAATCAAGTCTGTGAACTCATCGCCGATGTTCGAGATCATCGGACAAAGGCAATCATTATTTCGCTTCAATGTTACGAGGAAAGTAGACAGCAGCGGCTAGTTAAGACAATCTGTGAGGTTCCGCAGATTCCAACGATTGTTTTGCTTTCTACGGTGAGCAACCGAACACCAAGCGCTCTTGTACAACTTGGGAAGGAAGGAATTCGATGTGTCATCGACGTTCGGTCGGCATACGGCTGGCAGAATCTTCGGGAGTACTTATCAAAGGAGTTCACTCTGTCGATTGAACGATATGCGGTGGCAAAGCTGGAAAAGTATATCAACGAGGTGACCCCAGAATCATGGACCTTCTTGAAGACTGTATTTCAGATGTCAGAAAACGTTGCATCCGTACGCTTACTAGCGAAAAGTCTAGAGATACTACCGAGTACTCTAATGAGCCGCTTCTTTCGCGCAGGGTTACCTGCACCGAAACGTTATCTTGCAATGGCGCGGTTAGTTCGAGCAGCACGTTTGTTTGAAAATAGAGGTTTTTCAGTTGCTAATGTAGCTAACCATCTTGAATATTCGTCGCCGCAGAGTTTTGGGCGACATGTTCGAACGGTGATGGGAGTGACTGCTGGACAGTTTCGGCAAAAATACAGTGGTGCTGAGATGATGGAAATGTTCGACCGAGACTTAGTTATGCCCTATGTTAGGACGCTGGCGGAGTTCAACCCTCTCTCATATGGGCTGCGGGTGCGGAAGCTAGGAGAGTAAAGGTGACGGCAGCCCCGTTTGAGGTCCAGTCTTAAGCAGACAGTCCGGTCATTTGGTCCTGTTGATATTGTGCCGGGAATTAAGCCGGTGTAAGGTGCTTGAGCGCGCAAGACAGCTGGGCGGTGTCGTAGCCCCCCCCAGCCCGCTGCCAGCGTCGGATAGTGCGCTGCGCGTTGGTGATACTCAAAAGCCAGTATTGATTGAGCCATTTGTCGCGCAGCCAGCCGTTGAAGCTCTCGATCAAGGCATTCTCAACCGGGTTGCCCGGCCGGATGAATTGCAGGTGGACGCCGCGCGTGCGGGGCCAGGCACCCAAGGTGCGGCTTTGAAACTCCGGGTACCAGCCAGTTGCTCGAGCACCGCCACGATGCGGACGCTCCCGAGGCTCACGTCCACTGCGATCGCCGCACAGTCGTGCGTGTAGGTGTCGATGATCGTGGGCGCGCGAACGGCCCGCCCGCCGCGCAGCGTGTCCCGCACGAAGTCCATCGCCCAGCGTTCATTCGGGGCCTGCGCCTGCGGTTGGGGCACGCGCGGGAGTGCGACGCGCTTCTTCCGACGTCGGCGCACCGCGAGGCGCTCCAGGCAATAGAGACGCCGGATCCGCTTCTGATTCTCCGGCTAGCCTTCTTGCCGCAATCGCCAGATCAACATCGGGCTCTTCCAGCGCGGCTTCTCCGTGGCGAGGGCCGTCGGGCTGCGCTACGGTGAACGCCCAGCCAGCGGCACGCCGTCCGCTGACTGCCGCAGTGGGTGCGATCTCCGCGACGATAGTCCGCCGTTGCTCCATCGTCACCACTCTCTTCCCAAGACGTCCTTCAGCACCTGGATGTTCAGCGCCTAGGCAGCCACCACGCGCTTGAGGCGGCGGTTCTCCTCCTCGAGCGCCCGGAGCCGCTTCGCGTCACTGCCCTTGAGGCCCCCGTACTCTTGCCGCCAGCGGTAGAACGTTTCCTTTGTGATGCCGCGTAGGTGGATGATCTCGCCGGTATTGCCGGTGCGCTCCGCCTCCCTCAGGATGCCGACGATCTGCCCCTCTGTGAATCGCGAATTTTGCATCCAGTCCTCCTCGCCGCTCCGGCGGCTATGAGGACCATCAACTTACGAGTGGACCTCGGGAGTGGGCTACCGTCACGCGTAGCATGATGTGTTGTCTCGGGGTTACCTTCGCGAAGGGCTGTATGCAGGAAAGCGGCCCGTACGGATTTCTAAGGGCGAAGCCGAATGGCCTAGCTACTCGACCATTCCCAGGAAGGTGGGCTAACTGACAGGTGGATGATGCCCAATAGTCAGAACCGGTGGACAACAATTGACCGAATGGGTCTCTTCGTATTAGCGCTAGTGCTCTTGTTGGGCCTGTTGATTGCCGGTTTGGTATTAACCGATCGATCTCTTCGACAGAGCGAGGAGCAACGCGCAACCCTTGATGCAACAGCCTCCGCAACGATTGTTGCTCAAGAAGTTGAATTAGTTGGAGAGCGTCTTCATGAAGTTAGTGTAACCAGGACCCGACCTCATGTTCTGTCCAATGGAAGGCCTCTTGTCTATGGAACACTGGGATCAGTGGCGCTTGAGGCGGTATGGTTATTTGATTCTATCGGAAAGGAACTAGTCGATTCAATGGTTTGGGATACTGTAGCAGCTAACCGCACCCCGCGCCCGGCTATCAGCACTCTTGCGCATCATGTAGCAGTAAGTCAGCAATTACAGCTCCAAGGTCTGCGGGGTGTCGGGTCCGGGAAAACGAGACAGGCATTGCTTGGAGAGCCAGTGTTGAATGAAACGGGATCTGGAAATATTGCAGTTGCGCTTGTGGATGAAACAGAGTTGCTACAACCCGCTGGAAAAGCAGAAATGAGAGGGCGGTCCTTCCTAGCACTGTTAGTGGATGGAGACACAGTTGCAGAGACTGCCCATATGGGACAAACAGCACGGCAGAGTCAACCAGTACGCATCCCGCTGCCTGGTAATCCCGAGTGGTTCATAATTTCCGCGCAAACTTCCGCAGATGAAACGGCACGGTTAGCAATCTGGACCATTGGTACAATGACGGTGGGATTGTTGCTTCTCGGGCTTGTGAGAGAGAGACGGCAGACTAGACGAATCGGTGAGCGCTCGGTGGAGTTGGAACGCCTCTCAGCCGAGTTGCTACGAGCTAATCGCATGAAGAGCGAATTTCTAGCGAGCGTATCGCATGAATTGCGTACGCCCCTTAATGCGATTGTGGGTTTCGTTGATCTGCTTCGAGATGGAGGATATGGAGAGTTGTCTCCGAAACAGACTTCACCGGTGGAACGAATTGCGACGTCGGCCGCCCGTCTTCGTACGCTAGTTGATCAAGTGCTGGACATTGCGAAGATTGCTGCAGGGCGACTTGACGTGCGACTGGAGAGTGTCGCACTACGGTCGTTCATCGTTAACGTGGTAAGTGAAATAGAGCCGCTGATCCAGGAACAGGGCCTGCGGGTTTCAATTGACGTTGCGACCGAGCAGGCGAAAATAAGAACGGATCCGACACACTTACGGCAGATTTTGATTAATCTGCTGGGAAATGCAGTGAAATACACATTACGGGGTGATATCGATATTCGAGCGCGGTTCAATAGAGAGGGGCCTGAACTGCGAAATCTTGCAGTGACCGGGCAGTACACAATCTTGAGTCTTGAGGGAGAGAACGGATGGCTGTCGATTGAGGTGCGGGATACCGGGATCGGCATTGCTCGTATTGATCAAGAGCGAATCTTTGAGGAATTTGAGCAGGTGCGACCGGGAACAGGGCAGAAAGAAGAGGATCGTGGAACTGGCCTTGGCCTGCCAATATCACGACGGTTAGCAGCTTTGTTGGGTGGAGATATCACGGTCGAAAGTGAGGTCGGAGTGGGATCGGTATTCACCGTTTGGCTGCCAATTCGTGAATAGAATGTGTTTAGTGGAGAAATAGGGAGCATAGACAGACATCCCGCTAAGGCTTCTTGGTAAAGGCCGACTTGAGGCGAGCCACAAGGCTAATGGGCTCCATGGACGTCGGCTCGGCAATCGCCTTGGTGAGGGCGTCTGCAAAGGCAACCGTATCAGAAAATCGACGAGTAGGATCACGCTCCAGTCCTCGCATAATGACAGCCTCCACTGCCGCAGAGAAGCGAAGCCCCTGCCGAGCCATGTTCAGGGGCAATGGGGGTTGGGTTAGAAGTTGCGTGAACATTTCCCGAGGGGATTTTGCCGTGTATGGAAGGGACCCGGTAAGTAGAAAATATGCGATTGTTGCAAGACTGAACTGATCGGCTGCGGGAGAAACAAGTTCTCCCGAGAGAGCCTCCGGGGCGACATACATGAGCGTTCCCACGAAGAAGCCGGCGCGAGTCAGTCGTTGCTCTGGTGAGATATCGGTGTCGGTGGCGATTCCAAAATCGAGGAGTTTCACTTGGCTTGAGTTGGGATCGTACATGACGTTCTCGGGCTTAAGATCGCGATGAACAATTCCAACCTGATGAGCCGCATAGACTGCGGCTGCAATCTGCGAAACGATATGAGCAACCTCAGGTGGTGGTAAAGGGCCGTTGCGGCGCGCATACTTCTCGAGCAACTCGCCACTTGCCCACTCGATAGCGAGAAAATGAAGACCAGGCTCGGCCTCTCCAATTTCGATTGTCCGAACCACATTGGGATGCTCAACACGCTGGCCGTATCGTGCTTCGCGGAGAAAGCGTGCCACTGCGGTCTTATCGTTGCGTAGCTTCTCTCGAAGAATCTTGACAGCGACCGGCCCATGTATAGGGTGGTGCGCGCGAAAAACGGCGGAAGTTCCTCCTTCGCCGACTTCACTGTCGAGTACGTATCCGGCGAGATCTCGCCCCAGCATGGATTCTCGAGTCACGCGGCGAACCTAATGAGATTGGAACTTTCCGGCAAGCTGATTCTCACGCCAAAGAGTGATGGAAGTACCCAGGATCCAAAGCAAGCAACCTCCAATAGCCGGCGATCTAGACAATGACCGAAGCGTTTAGCCCTCCCCGTGAGGAACGACTGATTCTAGTTGATGGCTACGCGATCATATATCGAGCGTTCTTTGCGCTCATCTCACGGCCGCTGACAACGGGGCGAGGAGAAAATACCTCAGCTGCTTGGGGGGTGGCCAATTTTCTCCAACGGGTGGTGTCTAAACACCAGCCGCGATATCTCGGTTGGGTGCAGGACTCCGGCCTTTCATTCCGCCACGAGCAATACGCGGCATATAAAGCAACAAGGGAGAAGCTATCAGCAGAACTCCAGGCGGATTTTGATCACGGAGTAGACCGAATTGAAGAAATGCTGGCGGCTTACCGAATTCCTGTGCTTAAGGTGGAGGGTTATGAAGCCGATGATGTCATCGGGACGCTTGCTGATCAGGCAGTGAAGAAGGGGCTGAATGTTATCATCGTCTCTGGAGACAAGGATTTTCACCAATTGATTGCCCCTAACATTTGGCTCTTGAATCCGGGGCGAGGCGGACCAACGGGGGTCGACGAGCAATGGATTGGAATGGACAACAGAACAGCACGGCTTGGTATAGTGCCGGAACGGGTAACGGACTATTTAGCGCTGGTGGGCGATTCCTCGGATAACGTCCCAGGAGTAACTGGTATCGGAGACAAAACAGCCATTGAACTAATCAGTGAATTCGGTTCGCTGGAAGAGATTCTGGCACACACGGGGGAAATCAAGAAGAAGCGTGTTCGGGAGGCCTTGATTGGGGAAGCAGCAATTGCACGTCTGTCGAAGAGCCTTGTCACTATTCGGAAGGATGTCAACATCGAATTGAATCTTGACGCTCTATTGGTGTCAGAGCCGGACATGACTCGCTTGCGGGAACTGTTTCTGGAGTTGGAGTTCACTGGGTTGGCCAGGGCAATTGCAGAACCATTGGACGTTAAGGAAGGCGGTTCTGTGGTTTCACGACAAGCAAATTATCGGACACTGCGAACACAATGTGATGTGGAAGATCTCGTGCGAAGAGCAAAGCTGGTTGGGCGAATTGTGTTCGACACGGAAACTGTCGGTGAACCGGACGCGCCGAATGCGGTAGATCCTCTTCGATCGATTCTGGTAGGGCTTACAATTGGTCTTGGCCCTGGCGAAGCGTACTATCTTCCCCTTCGCCATCGGATATCAAATGACGCGCAGCCAAGTCTGAGATTGGGAGAAACGGGACAGCCGTCAGCCACGGCTGGCGAGACTAGTGGGGAGGATCGGTATGTAAACATGCCGCCTCTGCACTCGGCAGACATGGCGGGAATACGAGAATTGCTGACCGAGCAGACTATCAAGAAGGTTGCGCAAAACGCCAAATACGACCTACTAGTGCTGCAACGCGAGGGCATAGAAGTCGCACCACTGGAATTCGACACAATGGTGGCGAGCTATGTACTTGACCCGGGGAGACGGTCGCACGGCCTCGAGACCTTGGCGCTTGAATTCCTCGGGCACTCCATGATTCCGTATCAAGCTGTGTGTGGCAAGGGGAAGACAGCTGTTGGATTCGACATGGTCAGTATCCCGGTTGCGACAGAATATTCGTGTGAGGACGCAGATGTAACTCTACGACTCGCTTCGATATTCCAAGAACAGCTGGAAACACTCGGATTGGCACAGCTGTTTCACGAGATTGAGATGCCGCTGGTCCCAGTGCTTGCAGCCATGGAATTGACGGGAATTAGAATTGATCTAAGTGCGTTTGCGAAACTGAAAAAGAAACTGGCCGAAGAGCAAAAGCGAGCAGAACGTAGAATTCACGAAATTGCTGGGGGGGAATTCAACATCAATTCCAATCTACAACTGCGACAGATCTTGTTTGAAAAGCTCAAATTACCGGTGATCAAGAGGACAAGCACCGGCCCTTCGACGGATGCAAGTGTCCTTGAGCGCCTGGCGGAAGCCGGGCACGAATTGCCGGCCCTGCTCATCGAATATCGCGAGTTAACCAAGCTGCAGAACACATATATTGACGCCCTCCCGGCGCTCGTGAACCCACACACAGGGCGTCTTCATACGTCGTTCAACCAGACAGTCGCCGCAACGGGACGGCTTTCGTCAAGTGACCCTAATCTGCAAAATATTCCTATTCGGCGGGAATTGGGACGTGAAATTCGACGCGCATTCATTCCCCGCGAAGGATGGATCATGGTAAGTGCCGATTATTCGCAGATCGAACTACGTCTTTTGGCACACCTCTCACATGATGTGGCGTTCGTCGAGAATTTCAGGAAGGGAGGTGATATTCATCGAGAAACAGCCGCGGGGATCTTTGGCGTCCGTCTAGACGCCGTAACGCCGGAAATGCGGAGCCGGGCCAAGACTATCAACTTCGCCACACTGTACGGACAGGGGGCGCATGCGTTGTCGGAGCAACTGCAGATCGGGCATGCTGAAGCGAAGGAATTCATCGATCGGTATTTTGCTCGGTTCACTGGAGTTCGTGCGTACCTTGATGCAGTGGTCGAGTCCGCTCGGATGTTAGGATACGCGGAAACAATCTTCGGACGGCGACGCTATATACCAGAACTTCAAGACAAGAATTTCAATATCCGAGCCTTTGGAGAACGAACGGCCCAGAATACTCCCATTCAAGGATCGGCTGCGGATTTGATAAAGATCGCCATGATTCGTATTGCAGCACGACTGGCACGGGAGCGACTAGGCGCTGTCATGCTTCTTCAGGTGCATGACGAATTGGTGTTTGAGGCACCCCCTTGGGAGTTGGGAGGGGTGATTGCGCTTGCGAAGGAGGAAATGGAAGGTGCGGCGAGGCTTGACGTTCCTCTTGTAGTGGATATCGGGAGTGGTTTGAATTGGGTTGACGCTAAGGCCTGAGGGGTAGGGGTCCTCGCATTTTGCCAGAAAAAGGGCGATTCAGAGACCAAAACATTCCAATAGCTTAAGGCCAACGATGTGATAAGTATTGATCATATATTGGCTTAGCCCTTATACTGGAGATCGGCACTCCCCTTGCCCATACGAAAGCGAGCGATATCCACGTGATAGCGGGACTTACTTCCTCAGGTACGGGGCCCATGGGCCAACGACAGCGCGGATTCACCCTTATAGAACTCTTGATCGTCGTGGTGATCATCGGAATCCTCGCGGCCATCGCAATACCGAAGTTCCAGAACACGAAAGGGAAAGCGTATGTTGCCTCGATGAAGAGCGATCTCCGCAACCTCTCCGTGGCGGAGGAAGGCTACTACTACGACCATCGCACATATACCACACTCTTGGACTCTCTGGCATTCTCGCCGTCACCCGGCGTGACACTGACAATCGTGCAAGGGGATACAACGGGCTGGTCGGCGACCTCCACCAGCCCCAACGCGTATCCGCAGATGTGTGCCATCTTCTACGGATCCGTCACACCAGTGGCACCGGCTGCGAATGAAGGTGAAGTCGCCTGCCAATAGAGAGAGCTCGCACGCAATGCATGCGGGTCTGGAATCCGTCACGACACCCGCTTATAAGGAGTTCTCGTCGCGCCGGGCCGGAATGGTGTACGCAATGGATGGAGGGTTGTGGCTCCATAGGCACACTTGGCAGGGTCGGCCAATGGCGCACTTGGTATCCACCGACAAACTGCGGCTGCTCCAATACGGCAGACTAATCGGTCTTCCAGAAGACCGTCTTCAATTCAAGCCACTTCGGGATCCTCGGACTAGTGAGCGACGCGATGCATGGCATTGGGACTTGGGCGGGCCGCTCCTGCCTTCGTGACTAGCCTAGTTACCCGTAGTCATCTTCCGGCGCGAAGCCGTACGGAGGTATTGGTTGGGAAGACGGTGGAGGAGGCGCACAATGGCAGCGGTACTTGAGAGTGACCGTCCCAATAAGACAGGACGTGCGCTGGCCTAGGTCCCCCGAACTGATCCGGTCCAGGGTGTCAGTTTCTGAAAGTTCTGATGCAAGGTGGGTAGTGGTTGGCGCTCGCGTAAGCCCTCGGCGGTTGCAGCCCCAGGCTGGTGTAGGGCCGGTGTTTGTTGTAGTCCTCGCGCCACGAAGCGAGCGTGACGCGCGCCTCCGCGAGAGAGGCAAACCAATGATACGTGAGACACTCACGTCTTACGCTGCCGTTGAAAGCCTCGCAGACGCTGTTGTCGACCGGTTTCCTCGGACGGCTGAAGTCGAGTTTGACCCGATTCCAGTACGCCCAGTGATCCAGTGCGGTGGAGGTGAACTCCGTCCCATTGTCGCACTGGATGATGGCGAGCAACCCGCCACGGCGCTCGCCGGCATCGCTGAGGAGCCGAGCCACGTCGATCCCCCGGAACGAGCGTGCGACCTTGAGGGACACGCACTCGCGCGTATACACGTCGACGAGCGTGAACACGCGAACCGTCTGCCCGGTGGCCAACACGTCGTGCATGAAGTCCATCGCCCACCGCTCATTCGATTGGCTCACCACCGTCCGTGGCTGTCTAACGGTCGCGTAGCGGCGACGCCGGCGACGTGGTTTGAGCTGCAGCCCTTCCTCGATTACAGCCGGTGCACCTTCTTGTGATTGATCCGGAGGCCGTCCCGACGCAGTAGCATGTGCAGGCGCTTCGCGCTGAAGCTGGGCCGATCTCGGGCCAGCTCGTGGAGGCGGCGGCGCACTGGCGCATCGTCCGGCCGCCGGGCCCGGTAGTGCATCGACGAGCGCTGAATCGCCAGGCCGCGGCACGCACGCCGCTCGCTCACGCCATTGGTGCCCCGCGCCCAAGCCAACATCCGGTATCGCTGGCTTGGGCTCACCATCTTTTTCTGAGCGCCCCGCGCAGCATCGTCTTGCCCAGCGTCAGATAGCCGACGACCTGTTTCAACCGCCGATTCTCATCCCGCAGCTGCCTCAGCTGGCGGAGTTCGCTCACGTCCAGCCCCGTATACTGCTTCCTCCAGCGATAGAACATCGTGTCCGTCACCCCGAGCTTCCGGCAGATGTCGACCACCGCCGTCTCGCCTTCGGCTTGCCGCAGCGCCTGGAGGACCTGCTCCGGCGTGAACTTGCTCTTCCGCATCCCTGGTCTCCGCTCTCCCGAGAGTCTGGCCTCGCCTCAGCTCCCTGTCAGAACGTTACCCCGGCTGGACCGCTTTTCCGGGACCTAGGCCCCCCCAAACGTTGGGACATAACAACCGGAATAGAGTTGGAGGTCACGTCACGCTCAACCGCGATTAGTGCGCGCAAGACCAGGCGGCACGCTCATTAGGGTGGTGCCTTCCCCAACTCGTCTTCAAAAAGTAACGCGCGATCATGGCTAGCCCCGGAGTTATGGATCCACGTCACCGAGGCCCGCGACTGCGCTACAGCCTGTGGCGATGCATGAAAGCCCCCTGGACTTGGCTTCACAGACCTGTTGGCACGTGGATAAAGGACCACGGAAGATTGAAAATGCGCCGGAGTTCAGCGGCCAACGCCTGCACACCAAGCGTCTCGGTGGCGTAATGGCCGGCATAAATCACTACCACCTGACGTTCCAGAGCATCAACTGCAGTGTGGTGGGGACCTTCGCCGACGATCAAGGTATCCACCTGCCGATCCGTCGCTTCTTGCAGAATATCGCTGGACGCGCCGGCACCGGTAACAATCGCCCAACGATACGTCCGGCGGCCTTCGTCATGTGGCGTCATTACGACCCGGGCCCCTAGGGGTTCGGCGAATGTGCGTATACGGGCCGCTACGTCAGCAGTCAGCATCTCAGCTATTCCCGAGAAACCGAGTTCAATCGATCGGTATCGTCCGAAGCGACTGTCGACAGTAAGATCGAGCTGGGCCGCAAGCAGCGCATTGTTGCCCAGTGTTTCGTGGTAGTCCAGGGGGAGGTGAGAGGCGTAGACCGCGAGATCGTGCGTCACTGCTAAACGGATTCGTTCGTACGGAATCCCCACTAATGGCTGGATGCCGTTCCAGAACATGCCATGATGGACGATCAGCAGATCCGCCTTAGCGGCCACGGCTTGGCGTACTGTCTCGAGGGAGAAATCCACGGCGGCGACGATGCGGTGCACCTCCCCAGTATTGGCCAAGTGAAGACCATTGAGCGCCCGGTCGTAATCGGGGATGTCGGCTACGTGAAGGGTCTCGTCGAGAAACTGGCTCAAGTTGCGAAGTAGCGTCACAGGGCACACGAGTGAACAGTCATACAGAGGGAGAGAGATTGACTCTCAATGAGTGAACGGCTGGAACGCGTTCCGGTGTCAGGCGGGTGGAGGGTCACGAGCCTGGGCGAGTCCTCAGCCCGAGGCTGATAGCGATTTCGTGCATATTCAGCGAGGCAGCAGAGCGATAGAAGCGGCCGACATTCGCTTGGTAATTAGCAGGAGGAGAGAACCCAGTTAGCGTGAAGGACGTGGGGGAGGTGGCCGTGCTTCAGCAGATTATATGGCGGAGTTCCCATGGGTCTAACAGAAGCACCCACTTCATGCTATTTGTGTTGACAATATTTTCAAACCTTTGTGTATTTAATAGATGATTGCTGTAACAGTTTGTAGTAATGTGTGTTAGCGATGTTGATAAATATGTGCTTAGATGTGTAAAAAACAAATGAACCTATCAATCTCCCGTCCTTCTCTTGCCGAGTATTACCTCAAGAATCCGATCTAGATCGTCATTGGAGTAGAAGGAAATCTGAATTGTACCCTTGTTATCTGTGTTTGCCTGTACTCGCACGTCAGTTTGTAGGCACCGCCGAAGGCTATCCTCAATCTGCCGAACAAGAACCGTGTTCGTTGGGTCTCGGTAATGTGACTGTTGAGGCTTCGAACTGCCATCTAGTGTCGGTGCTGATGATGTCACCGGTGCGGTAAGGTCGCGCACCCGACGCTCTGTTTCGCGAACGCTTAGTTGTCGGGCAACGATTTCTTCGGCAAGCCGATTAATCGCAGTGCCGTCGGGCAGTGCCAGGAGTGCCTTAGCATGGCCCATTGTGATTGCCGCTCGCTCGAGGAGGTCTTGGGTCTCACGAGGAAGTGACAGAAAGCGCAGGAGATTGGTAACGGTCGAGCGATCCTTGCCTACCGCATCTGCAATCTGCTGATGGGTAAGTGCGAACTCGGTATGAAGTCGTTGGAAGCCCTGGGCCTCCTCTATGGCGTTCAAATCAGCGCGCTGCAGGTTCTCGATTAAAGCAAGCGTGAGCATGGTACGCGCATCAGCAACGCGGACAAGTGCTGGAATTTCGTCCCAACCGAGCTGAGTAGCGGCGCGAAATCGCCGCTCTCCGGAAATCAGTTCGAACTGTTCCCCATTGCGCCTGACGATAATAGGCTGGAGCATGCCTGACGTCTGAAGGGAAGCGCGAAGCTCGGCTAGCTCGGCGTCGGCAAAATCACGCCGGGGTTGAAAGGGATTTGGGCGAATAAGAGAGAGTGAAATCCGCTGTAACTCGTTCTTTTCCGCAGACTGAGTGGACAACGTGGGCGACGAGCTCTGCGCAACACCAATGAGAGCTTCAAGGCCTCGGCCCAGCCTGCGGGGACGTTCTGTAGTCATGGGCGGTTGTTGGTGGACGGAGGGGGGGCGCTTATACGGCGTCGGGTCCCGCGCTGGTAGGATTAATGCGCTGGAGCAACTCAGCAGCGACCTTGAGGTACGCCTGAGCGCCCGCGGAGGCGACGTCGTACAGAATGATGGGCTTGCCGAAGCTCGGAGCCTCCGCTAAACGTATGTTTCTTGGGACGACCGTGTCAAATACCTTATCACCAAAGTACTGACGGGCATTTGCCGCAACCTGGCGAGAGAGATTTATGCGTGCGTCGTACATAGTGAGTACCACTCCATCAATCGCCAAGCCCTCGTTAAGGTTGCGCTGAACTAAGTGAAATGTATTCAAGAGTTGGGAGAGACCTTCGAGCGCGTAATATTCGCACTGTAAGGGAATGAGAAGTGAGTCAGCCGCGACTAGCATGTTCAGCGTTATTAGGCCTAGAGAAGGCGGGCAGTCAATGAGAATGAAATCGTAGTTGGACCGAACTGTATCAAGCGCAGCGCGCATTAGCCGCTCTCTTCCCGGGATCGCGGCGAGTTCGACCTCCGCAGCCGCTAGATCTGGGATAGCAGGTAAGACATCGAGTCTGTCAAAGAGCACCTGCCTGAGAATGGCTTCTTTGGGCGTCGCGTCACCGAGCAACACGTCGTACGTAGAAGCGCTGATATCCTTCACTGAAAGGCCTACACCACTAGTTGCGTTTCCTTGTGGGTCACCGTCGATCAGTAAAGTGCGTTGCTCGGCAGCTGCTAGACTGGACGCAAGGTTTACGGCAGTGGTTGTCTTACCAACGCCGCCCTTCTGATTCGCAACTGCAATAATTCTTGTCACTCGACCAATGGGTAAAGAGGTGGACGGCAATATAAGGGGCGCTTGGACAATTAAGCCAAGCGCCCTTTATGTGCCAAGCTGCGGAATGTTCCACGTGGAACACACTAAGAGGATCGTCTATTGGCTTGGAAGAAAAACCCACTTCCCTGACACTGACGCGGCAATTACCTGGTGGCCTGGGAGTATAGGTGTCTGGGTTGACGCAGATAACGCCATTGCCACCAAAGGCTTAGATGATTGGTTTGTCCAGCCGCCACTGTTGGTAAGCTCTATAAGTGGCCCGAGTCTTCCACCGGCAGCTTGCGCCATGATGGCGGCCTCGGTTTGCGCATTTGCGACCGCGGCTGAAAGGGCTTGCTGGTATAACTGATCAGACCTAGATGCGAAAAAAACGATCGACTCTATCTCGTTGGTACCACTTGCAAGTGTCGCATCGATGACTTCACCGATAATCGCGACATCCATGAGTTCAACAGTCAGGGTGTTGGTTACGAGATAGCTCGCAATACGCGGGGCTTTCGTATCGCTGTCATACCGCGTCTCTGGGACGACATTATAATCTTCGGTCGAGATCTGTGAATCTGGCACACTAAGCGCGTGCAACGCCGAGATGACCGCCGTTTGCTTGTTGGCGTTCTCGTGCGCCGCTCTAGCGGCCGAAGATCCGCGTGATTGAACACTGAGCCAGATCTTCACGCGATCCGGTATGACCCGAACCTCTCCTTGTGCTGATGTGGCAATTAGTGGTACGGCGGCTTGGGCGCCGGAAGCCCGTGGCGCCATCGCCGCCGCCACGAGCGCAAGCAAGAGTGGAATTCGCACCAGCCCCCCTTTTCCGTTTCAATGTTGGTGTAAACTGCCACATGAGGGAATCTCATAAGTAGCAATTACCTACTAATTCTGATATTTATTACCATAATGCTACTAAAGTAAACGCGCCGGAGTAGTTTGCCGTCTGCTTATGGATCTTGGATCTCGCGTTGGCGGTGACGCGTGGCTTCGATAACCAGATTCTGCAGATCTGCCGGGCTAATGCCTGGAATACGCGCTGCTTGGGCAATAGTTAGCGGTCGAAGCGCCGAGAACTTCTGGCGCGCTTCGATGGACAGCGTGGTCATCTGCTGATAAGGAAGTGAATTATCAAGCACGAAGTCTGCCAAGCGGCGTAGCTGCTGTGCCTGGTTTCGCTCGCGATCGAAATAACCCGCGTACTTGAGTTCCAATTCTACCGCGGTGAGCACTTCCGCATTCCATGTGTCCTCCATGCCGACGGCTCCAAACAGATCGGACAACGCCACACCCTGGCGTCTCGCGACCTCAGCAATTCGTTGGGCGTGTGGAAGGTTGTTACTGCCAGCGGCCTCCAGTATTGGCGAAGCCTGAGTGGGTGAAATGCTCGTCATCCGCGCGACGCGCATCGCCTTATCTTCGGCTGCCAATCGGTGATCCAGCAGAAGGCTCTCGTCATTCCGGAGCAACCCCAAATCGCGGGCGATAGGACCAAGGCGGCGAATGGCATTGTCTTGGCGAACTGTCAGTCGGAATTCAGAGCGCGAGGTGAATAACCGATATGGCTCATCAACCCCACGCGTTACGAGGTCGTCGATTAGTACACCGACATATGATGTCTCTCGACCCAGAATGACAGGCGGTCGCCCTGTAGACACGAGGCCGGCATTCAACCCGGCGATCAGTCCTTGAGCTGCTGCCTCTTCGTACCCAGTGGTGCCATTGATCTGTCCGGCAAGATAGAGGCCATCGATAGTACGAACTCGAAGCGTAGCATCGAGTTGCGTAGGGACGCAATAGTCGTACTCGATAGCATATCCGGGCCGAATCATGCGAGCCTGCTCAAGGCCGGGCACACTATGCAGCAAGGAAAGCTGCACGTCGACCGGAAGCGAGGTCGACAATCCATTGACGTATAATTCGGCTGTATCCAACCCCTCGGGTTCAAGGAAAAGTTGATGGCGTGCAACGTCCGGGAAACGGACGATCTTGTCCTCAACCGAGGGGCAGTAGCGCGGGCCCCTTGTCGCAATTGCCCCTCCGTACATCGCTGAAGACAAGAGATTATCTCGGACGATCGCATGCGACTGGGGCGCCGTGTATGTAATCCAACAGGGTATCTGCTGCGGGTGCCGTGTCCAGTCACCACTGCGACGCGCCGTAGGCCAAAAGTGCGACCATGAGAAATCGAACGCTTCGATTTCAGTTTCTTGGCGTGAGAGCGAGGAGAAGTCGACGGTTCGCCCGTCGATACGCGGTGGCGTGCCCGTCTTGAAGCGATGAACGACCAACCCCAACTGTTCGATCTGCTCGGCAAGGGAAATTGCAGCTTGCTCTCCGGCTCGCCCGCCGGAAATTTGGGTGGTCGTACCCATATGGATGCGTCCCCGGAGAAATGTGCCGGTCGTGATAACGACGGCATGGGCGCCGAAGCGACGTCCCTCCAGGGTCTCGACGCCGCCGACCGCCAACCCGCGCTCGTCAACCAGAAGGCGGCTAACGGTTGCTTGGATGATCGCTAATCCTTCGTGCTCTTCGAGCAAGGATCGAACCGCGCGTCGGTATAATCCTCGGTCACACTGTGCTCGAGGCGCCCATACCGCCGGTCCCTTGCTACGGTTCAGCATGCGGAACTGCAGACACGAAAGATCAGCTGCGCGTCCCATGATGCCTCCCATGGCGTCGACCTCGCGCACGACCGTTCCTTTAGCCACTCCGCCGATAGCCGGATTGCACGACATCTGACCGATCGTTTCGACAGCTGCCGTCACCAAGCCGACACGCGCACCCGCCCTAGTAGCGGCCACGGCCGCTTCAGCACCGGCATGGCCGGCACCGATCACAATAACATCAAAGGTTGCCTCGACAGCGGTCATGATTGGCTGACGGCCGCTATCAATGAACCCATGTAGCGCGTTAGGTTGCGGAGTCCGTTCAATCCGGAGGAAATTAGATGCCGCTTTCTGTCCCGGGTCAGGGTCCAAGCCTCTGCATCCGTCGAGAGGCATATGAGCGGAGCGGCCTGACGCGAGCTGCCATCGACGCACGCCTCGGGCTGACATCGGACGAATTTCGGGTAGAGCAAGATATCGTCGTGGTCGGACCCATTCATGGTGGCTCCCTGGACGATCTGTTCAATGAGTTGGAGACGATTGGGTTGCGCTACTATGACGACTATTTCGAGCTGAGTGGAAACTGGCCCGAGTGGCTTCGATTGTTCGTCTCCAGCGCGTGAATCAGGATGGCCGCTCACTATATGCTGGTAATGCATCTATTTCACTCATGGAGTTGTTCCGCAACATGCCCTCCCAATTGCAGCTGTAGCACCAGCTTGGTCGAAACCATGGCAAGATCTGGTTCCATGCGCCAGCCTCGATGCGCACGGTGACTTCGCCGCAGTTAGGACAGCGGTCACCACGGGGGAGAAGGAACAGGAAGACCCACGTGGCCGCGATCGCCCGCAAGATGAAGAAAGCTATGAAGACCGCGGCGAAACACGGCGCATCGGACATCGCGTCAACCCCATCCCGTAAGCATCCAGCAAACGCTACAAGCGTTGTTCTACAGACGCCCATAGTTCGACTATTGCCATACCATCGTCGATCTGCTCGATCACGACCTCGGTGTTGGCTGGTACTGGAGTCTGATCGAGCGACTGTGCACGCAGGTCATAACGTTGTCCATCAATCTGAAAGACAACCCGGCCGGGACGGTTGACTTGGATGGCTTCGGTGACCGTCGCAACCTGGCCCTGAAAGCGATAGCGTGGATCGTCCTCCGGGCCTGCAGACGGCGTGGCGAACACCTTGATAACGGTCCATCCAGTGAGACATGCCGCGCCCACTCCCGTGGCGAGCACGATCACGATGCGCCATGATTCCGATAAGTGGACCGATTCTTGGGAAAGGTACCCAGCGATCCCGACCGCTGTACAGAATGCACCAGCGATCGGAAAAAGAAGCCGTGGCTTCCGCGCTTGGTCGCCGGCGCCATCCGGACGCGGGACGCCAGCGATCATCAGGTACACGAGCATCAGTAGACCAGCGACCACGAGCAAGGACCAAAGAATCAACATGAGTACCGGCGCCCTTTCGACTTGTGCATGAGGCAGCAATGCCGACTTCAACCAACATCGTAACCTCGGAAGCTGCGGGACTCCATAGGGTAACGCCAAAGGCAAGGGGCCCCGGCCTGACCCGATTCACTTAATGGGTGGGAACTCAACGCAAGCAGCGAAGAATGACATGATCCTGTCTTCTGAGTCATATCGCGGCCGACCCGGAACTCGGCCAGATACAAATCCGACGTGACCTCCATGCGGAGAGAAAAGAGGACACAGTGCGGGGTTCTCGCGAGCAAGCAAGGCTACCGAGCGGAGTACTTCAGCCGGCAGAAATGGATCGTCATACGCACTGATCAAAAGCGTCGGAATCTGGATCTTCGGGAGGAACTGGGCAGAACTCGACCGTGTGTAATAATCCGAGGCGCTATCGAAGCCGTGCACGGGCGCCGTTACGGCGTCATCGAACGCGATGATCGTGCGAGCGCGAGTCAGCGCATCCGGGTCGAAGAGTCCGGGAAAGCGGCGGAGCTTCACCGCGGCTTTAGCCTTCAGCGTTCGGAGGAAGTGCCGCTCATAGATCCGGGAGAGGCCCCGACCGATATATCGGGCGCCGGCCTCAAGGTCGAATGGGACGGAAACCGCCGCGGCGCCGCAAATGTTCGATGGAAGATGCGCCGCCTCTTCCCCAAGCCACTTGAGTAGTACGTTGCCGCCCAATGAGTATCCAGCCAGAACGATTGGAGCTAATGGGTATTCAGCAACGATGCGTTCAACCGTCTGAGCCAAATCGCCCGTTTCCCCGGAGTGATAGAAGCGTGCGGTGCGGTTCGGTTCGTTACCACAGCCACGGAAAAGGAGTAAATCGCTTCCCCATCCAGCGGCCACCGCTCGCTGCAGAATGCCACGAGCATAGTGGGAACGAAGTGTTCCTTCGAGGCCGTGAAGTACGATGAGATGTGGCGCGGATTTTGGCGCTCGCGTGCGGAAGACGTCGAGAAAATCGCCATCAGGCGTATCCCACCGTTCCATCTGCCCATCGGGAAGCATGGGATGGCGGCCTATCTTCCCCCACAGGGTCTGTGCGTGTGGGCCAGGAACCCACCACGCCGGAGAAAATGGGACATTTGGGATCTGGCACTGTTCATTATCCAGGCGGACATGCAGATGGTAGGGGGTAACGGTCACGGACTGCGGAGGCCTCAGTGGAAGTGCAGATCTTTGGAGTGAAAAAGAGTGCGGACACGCGAAAGGCACTGCGCTTCTTCGCGGAGCGGCGGGTGAGGGTGCATTTTGTTGATCTCAGTGAGCGCGCCGCGTCCCGCGGAGAATTGATGCGTTTCGTGCAGAGGTTCGGTATAGTGGCGTTGGTCGACAAGGAGAGTAGGAGGTATCTCGAATTGGGCCTCGGTGGGTCGATCCGAAATGAGGCAAATTGGCTCGTCCTGGTTGCTGAAGAGCCACTACTTCTGAGAATGCCGCTCGTGCGAACCGGGAACGCCCTGACGATTGGTCTAGCGGAATCAAAGTGGACGGAATGGACTAGAGGGAAGTGACACGTCTGTATTTTCCAGCCATCATAGCGTCAGTATTGCGCCAATGTAACCATACATTCGCTTAACTTCCAAGAAATCCCGGCTCGCATGCAATCGGCCATCCTCAAAACTCACCGATGAAGCCAATTTCTGGTGCGAGACGTACGCCGAACTTATGGTCCACGGCGTCCTGGGCGATGGTGATTAGTTCGCGGACCTCTCTTGCTGTGGCCCAACCCAGATTCACGATGATGTTGGCATGCAAAGGCGAAATCTGCGCGCCTCCATGGCAGAAGCCCTTTAGGCCGGCCTCATCAATCAGCCTCCCTGCCCCTTGGCCCTCAATCTTCTGGAAGATAGATCCGGCGCTCGGATACCAATCGAGCCACGGATGCCGGGCGCCGCGCCAGCTCAGGTTCTCCTGGATGACGCGCTGTATAGCATTGGGATCGTCCGGCGTAAGCTGAAATGTGGCGGACAGTGCGACTTCGCTGCTGCGATGGAGTCGGCTCGTGTCGTAGCCGAAATGCATGTCCGCAACACCATAGGTCAAGCGGTCTCCCTGGGTATCGAGCAACTCAGCGGATTGAAAAATTTCAGCGATGAAAACAGTGCGCTCGCGCACGGGGGCCGGTGAGAGGAAGTGTAGATTCTGCCAGAGCGCTCCGCCGACCGTACTCGGAATGCCGGCGAAGTGCTCGAGTCCGCTCCACCCACGCTTGGCGGTCTGTCGAATGAGCGTCGTAATCTCGGTGCCGGATTCGGACCACACGCGCCCCGTTTCTGAAAGCGTCCAGTGTTTCGCGATATTGCGAATGACAAGCCCGCGGAACCCACGATCGCCAACGAGAATATTGGCACCGAGTCCGAGGAGAAAGAACGGGATGTGTAGTTCACGGGCGACTTGAATCGCGATCTCGAGTTCGTCAGCGCTGGTCGCTTCCACTAACAGGTCTGCCGGGCCACCGAGTCTGAAGGTCGTCAACGGCGCAAGCATAGCATCTCGTTTGACGCGTCCTGTCCCGAGGCGAGCCGTCAGCCGATCGACTGCTGCAGACGTAGGAGTCATGGTGAAGGGAAAAGAAACACCGATTACAGCCCGCACGCTACGGCCCAGGTCCTCATGGTTCATTGGGTTCGCGCTCATGGTCCTTACGGTGCAAGTCGTTAGTGGACAACGAACAGAGCTTGAACGGAGCATTCGCCGGACCGTGCTACCCAATGGTCTTGAGGTAATCGTGGTGGAGAATCATGGCGTGCCGTTGGCAACGGTCGAAATTGATGTGCGCAACGGGTCATTCACCCAAGACTCCGGATACGAAGGACTCTCGCATCTCTATGAACACATGTTCTTTCGTGCCAACTCGGATTACCCCACGCCAGACGCGTTCGAGGCTCAGGCGTCGAGCATCGGAGCCGTGTTCAATGGGTCGACCGAAGAAGAACAAGTGGACTACTATCTAACCTTGCCATCCGACAGTGTGAATGCTGGGATTGGGTTGATGGAGTCGGCGGTGGAAGAACCGCTGTTTCGCTCGGACGAACTAGAGCGCGAACGGGCGGTGGTAATCGGAGAGTATGACCGGGACGAGTCCGAGCCGGGATTTCCGTTCGGGCGCGCCCTGGGACGTGCGCTCTGGGCGGCAGCATGGCCTCGAAAAGACCCGTTAGGACAGCGCGCCTCAATCCTGCACACAACACCGGATCAGATGCGCAAGATCCAGCAACGGTATTACGTGCCCAACAACTCTGCGCTCATCGTCACGGGCGATGTGAATCCACACCAGATCTTCGCTGCAGCCCGGGCCATCTTCGGTGGCTGGCACCGAGCACCAGATCCGTTCAAGGAGTGGCCCGTTCCGCCGATTTCACCCCTGCGGGCGGATACCGGTGTGTTGACGGAGGCACCGATCGCCACTGCGTTGGTGAGGCTTGAGTGGCAAGGACCAAGTGTTTTGCAGGATCCATCGGCAACCTATGCCGCCGACGTGTTCTCCGACGTATTGAACCAGCCGGCCTCTCGGCTCCAAAAGCGACTGGTGGATAGCGGTCTGTTCGAATCGTTGGGGGTGAACTATTACACCCAGAAGTATGTCGGACCGATCACGATCAGCGGGGTGACCTCACCGGCACACGTCCGCGAGGCCATCACCGCTCTCGAGCAGGAAGTCAAATCGTTTGGTGACTCAGGATACTTCTCGGCTGCCGAGTTGGAACCGGTAAAGAACCAGCGGATTGCGGGCACGATGTTCGGATTGGAACGGGCATCCGGGTTTGCGCACCAACTGGGGTTCTGGTGGGCGGTGACGGGCCTGGACTACTATCTCGGCTACGTAGACGCGATGGCGAAACAGACCATTCCTGATCTGCAACGGTATGCACGCATGTACATCGTGGGGAAGCCGCATGTCCGTGGCGTATTAATTGACAAGCAGGCCAATCAGCACATTCACCTCACGGTCGAGGAGCTTTCGCATTGGGGGCACAGGCCTTGAGGTGGTCTTGGTGCCGTATCCTCTTCCCAGCAACGATGCCGATTGTGGCAGCGGCGTCGGTTAGCGCGCAGACGGCCCGCACCGATACAAGTACGACAGCCTTCGACGTAGGACACGTGCACGTGATTCTGCGGCAAAATACGGCGAATGAGGTGGTGGCAGCCAACGTATACCTCGTAGGAGGCACCCAGCAGTTGACGCCGCAGAATGCAGGCGTGGAAGTATTAATGCTCGCTGCATCCGAAGACGGAACGCGCAAGTTCTCCAAAGAGACATTGCGCAGGATCACCGCGCGGACTGGGGCAACGATCGTGATCCGTCCAGGGGTAGACTGGACAGAATTCGGGGTCCGAGCGCTCCGGCAATCGTTCGATTCGAGTTGGGCCGTGTTGGCGGACCGTCTGGTGCAGCCGCGGCTGGACTCGATTGATGTTGATCGTGCGCGCCAGCAAATGCTCACCAACGCACTGCAGGCCGATGCCGATCCGGATGCGGCGGTGACACACTTGGCTGAAGGGCTGCTGTACGCCGGTCATGCCTATCGGTTAGACCCCGAAGGTACCCCGACCTCGCTGCGGGCGCTCACGGTAGAGGACGTGCGTCGTTACCACGACAACCAAGTGGTACAGTCGCGGATTCTCGTCGTGGTGGTGGGCAACGTGAGTCGCGAGCAACTGGAGTGTGCAGTCAGCAGCACACTGGCTAGGCTGCCTATGGGATCGTACGTGTGGGCTCCACCCCGCGATCTCACACCGGCAGCAGAACGCCTGAAGAAACTCTCGCGATCCTTACCCACCAATTACATCCTCGGGTACTACCCAGGGCCACGGGCAGGCACTCGTGACTATGATGCGCTGCGCATTGCAACGGCAGTGTTGAGTGGGCGACTGTTCGCCGAGGTGCGATCACGCGAGCACCTTACGTACGCTGTTGAGGCTCCGTTTCTGGAACGCGCGATCTCATCAGGTGGCCTTTACGTCACGACGACCGATCCGGCGGCAGCCCTCGAAGCCATGGAGCAGGAAGTCCGGCGTCTTCAAACAACGCTTGTTGACCCTGTCGGATTGCGAATGCTGGTGAGAGGGTTCATCACCGACTACTTCTTGAAGAATGAAACCGATGCGGACCAGGCCTCGTTCCTTGCTCGGGAGCAACTGTACGAGGGCGATTATCGGAAGGCGGGCGATTTCATGGAGCGCCTACGAGAGATCACACCCGATGACGTGCAACGCGTGGCCCAGATCTACATGCACGGCATGAAGTTCGGCTTCGTCGGCGACACGACGAAAATTCCAGTGTCACTGGGCTTACAGTTCTAGGCCTACGAAGTGGCTCGCCCGGCGAGCACCTTCAACACGGCGCCCAAGGAGCCGCCGACAGCACGCAACGCGACGAGGCTGTGGTACCAGAGGTCGGCTGTCTCGTTGACGGCGCGATCGGCGTCGTGGTCGGCAGCAGCGAGCACGAACTCGGCAGCTTCCTCACCGATCTTCTTGAGCCGCAGATTGCGGTCGTCGAGCAGCCGTCGGGTGTAGCTCGGCCCTCCTGTGGGCGCGTCCATGCGTGCGACGATGGTACGGTCGAGCGCATGCAGCACGTCTGGGGCAAAATCCGGAGCGCCAAAGCAGGAGCGTTGCCCAGTGTGACAGGCAGCACCTCGCGCCTCGACCAAGGCGAGCACGGCGTCGCCGTCGCAGTCGACGGACAAGGCAACGACGCGCTGGGTATTGCCACTGCTGGCACCCTTGTGCCAGGGCCCACGAGCGCGCGATCGGTAGTGCATTTCGCCGGTGGCGATGGTCCGTTCCAGCGCTTCACGATCGGCGTGCGCCACCATGAGCACACACCCATCCTGTGCATCTTGGGTGACGACAGTAACGACGCCGGCTCCCTTAGTGAAGTCCAAACGGTCGAGATCCAGCATCTAACGATTCTCCTGAGCGGATTGATCAACGCGGCATCCCAGTGCGGTGCGGATGTCGATCGCGAGTGCCTGATTCGTTGCGATGGCGCTGCCGCCGTGGATAGTCACCTGCCCTGCCCAATCGGTAAACACGCCGCCGGCTTCGGTAATTATAGGAAGGAACGGCGCCGCATCCCATGTGGAGAGCACGGGATCTACCATGACATCGGCTCGGCCGGTCGCCACCAGCAGGTAGCCGAAGCAATCACCCCAACTTCGCGCGATCGCCGCCCGGTTACCGAGCTCGTGCCAGCTCCGGGCGCGCTCGTCCTGTCCGGCAAATCGTTCGTCGGTCGTGAGCAGGGTAGCCGCGGAGACATTGGACACCGTAGAGACATGACACAGCGCGCCGTTCCACCAGCAGCCTTCGCCCCGTGCGGCAGAGAGGGTCTCGCCAAGCGCGGGGTAAAATGCGGCACCCGCGAGCACGATTGGGCCCTCGCAGACTGCGACGAGCGAACCCCAGAGCGGCACGCCGCGAATGAACGACTTGGTGCCGTCGATCGGATCGATAATCCATTGTCGTGCGGCCTCGGGCCGAAGCTCGCCGAACTCTTCGCCGAGGAGTCCATCGTCAGGGAACCGGTGCGTGATCCACTTGCGTGCCTTCGCCTCCGCGGTGCGGTCAGCCAACGTGACGGGCGAGCCGTCGGCTTTGGCCTCAACGCGAAGTGGCCGGCGATAATACTCAAGTGCCGTCGCGCCGATGAGCTGTGCAACTTCAGAAACGGCCTCCAATAGTTGCGAAACACGAGGCACCATCAGGCAACCCTCACAGGGATCGCCGCGGCAGCCATGCCGGCCTTGATGTCAGCCACCGTGCAGCGGCCGTCGTGGATAATGCCGGCTACAAGGGCAGCGTCCGCACCACCAACTCGCAGGACGTCGATCACGTGCTCAACGCTCCCCGCTCCACCGGATGCCACGAGTGGGACGTGAACCCGGTCGACGACAGCCCGCGTGAGGTCGATATCGTAGCCTTCGCCGGATCCATCGCGATCGATGCTGGTGAGGAGAATTTCGCCGGCACCGTGTGCCGCACATGATTCCGCCCAAGCGGGGGCGTCAAGCGTCGTGGGCCTGGAACCGCCGTGTGTGTGTACGCGCCATCCTCCGCCGTCGCGTTTGGCATCGATGCTCGCCACAACGCACTGCGCGCCGAACCGCTCCACGGCCTCGGTGAGGAGACTGACCTTCTCGACGGCGGCGCTGTTCAAACTGACCTTGTCGGCGCCGGCGCGAAGGGCGGCGGCGATGTCATCAACTGAGCGGACACCGCCCCCGACGGTAAGAGGAATGAAAAGCAACTCCGCGGTGCGTCGAACAACGTCGAGAAGCATGCGCCGCTCTTCGAGACTGGCCGAAATGTCGAGGAAGACGATCTCATCGGCACCCGCGCGTTCGTATTCTTGCGCCAGACGCACGGGATCCCCGACATCGCGCAGGGCCTTGAACCGCACCCCCTTCACGACGCGACGGCCCTTTACGTCGAGACACACAATCACACGGCGGGTCAGCATGGGACGGATCCCGTGGCGAGGCGAGCGCTCTGCGAACTCATTTGCCGCTGCCGTCGAGTGATACGGTGCCTTTAGTGCTGAACACAGTGCCCGTTTCCTCCAATGCATCGTGCAGGGCGAGGCCGAGCGCCTTGAACCCGGCCTCGACGACGTGATGGCGATCGTTGCCTCGAAGGACACGTAAATGAACGGTGGCATGCGCGTTATCACTGAACGACCGCATCCAATGGTCGTAGAGGGAACTGGGGAGTGGTCCACGGTAGAAGGGGCGCCCGCCGAGATCGACGACACACTGCACGAGCGCGTCGTCCATCGGAATCGTGCGGTCTCCGTAGCGCGCCGCACTCGACGGCGCGAATGCGGCGACTGCCATGCCGAGCGTAATGGCAACATCCTCGATCAGATGATGTGCGAGATCGCCGTGGGCGACGACGGAAAGTTCGAGGCCCACATATCGGGCAAAAGTGTTGAGCATATGGTTGAGAAACGGTATCCCGGTGTCGATTCGAGACGGGCTTATTCCGCGGCCCAGACGCACTTCGACCTCGGTTTCGTTGGTCCTGCGGCGAATCGGGTTCATGCGGAAAACTCCTGCGCAACGAGTTCTGGGTCGAGTACACCGGTATACAGCGCCATGCCGATGACCGCGGCAGTAACGCCACGATGCTCGAGCGCCCGGAGGTCGTCGTGGGTGGCGATACCACCGGACGCTATGATGGGAATGCTGGTGGATTCCGCGAGGTCCTGCATCAATGCCAGATCAGGACCGGCCATGTGGCCCTCGCGGTGTACGGCTGTGACAAGTGCGCCGGCGATAGGGAGATGTTCGACGTCAGAGAGAAAGTCAAAGACGTTCAGGGGCAGTGCGCGGCTCCAACCGTGTGTGACGATGCGCCGCTCGCGCACGTCAGCTGCGACGATCACTAGCCCCGGGTGTGCGGCCGCCACATCGGCGAACCACCCGAGGTCCTCGATGGCACGTGTGCCCACGATCACCCGAGCCGCGCCAGCGGCTAACAGCTCATCCACCCGATTCCGGGTCCGTACGCCACCACCGACACGTATCTCCGAGTCGCCATCGTCGAGCAGGGCGTTGACGATCGCGCTGTTGTCTCCTGCGCCGGTAGCGGCGTCGAGGTCCACCACATGCAGGTGGCGAAAACCGCAGTTGGCCCATTGACGGGCGACGGCGATCGGGTCATCCAGACGTATTCGTTCCTTGGCATACGATCCGCCAACCAGTTGGACGCACGCGCCGTCGCGCAAGTCGAGGGCGGGGATGGCGAGCATCAACAAACCTCCCGCAGGAATTCGTGCAGCATCCGCACACCAGGCTGAGAGCTCTTCTCCGGGTGAAATTGCACGCCCAGCACTTTCCCCGCGCGAACAGCGGCGGGAAAGCGATCGGTTTCGTGCGTGCTCCAGGCCACCACGCACCGTTCGTCAGCGGGCGCACAAACAAAACTGTTCGCGTAGTAGCCCTCTCGCAGACCACTCTTTCGAATGGTTGCGTCTTCGGCGTCGTCGAGGGAGTTCCAGCCCATTTGTGGGACTCGGCTCGCACGAAGCCGCCGGACCCTGCCCGCAAAGATGCCGAGCCCACGCCCCGCACCCTCTTCACTTCCGTCGAACATCAACTGCATGCCTAGGCAGACTCCTAGACAGGGAAGCCCGTCAGCGAGGGCCTGTCTCACGGTCGCGGCACCGGGCGCAAGTCGCGCCGCGGCGCTAGCGAACGCCCCAACGCCTGGCAACACCAGCACGTCGGTTTCGACGGCGGCAACCGGGTCTGGCTCGACGAGAATCTCCGTACGAAAAGTGGCGAGCGCCTTCACGAGCGAGTGAAGATTGCCCGCTCCATAGTCGAACACAGTCACTCGCATTCGACGTTCTCGGCTTGCCAGGCGGCAAGCAGTTGCTCCATGAGCGGCCATGGGCCAACGGTGACGCGGATGGCCGCACCCTGGGATGCCGCCAGCGCAGGCGTGACCGGTGGAAGGTCGTTCAAGACACGAAGTCCGAATCCGCGGGCCAGCAGACGCTCGGACAGCGGCTGCGCCCGACGGCAGGGGACGCACAAGAAGTTGGCGTCCGACGGCAGCGGCGACAGTCCTAACGAAGTAAGGGCCGCTGCCAGCCGTATCCGGCTCGTCACGGCTTCGGCGGCGCGCTCGCGGACCCACGAAAGTTCGTGGGCGAGTACGGCGCTGGCAGCGGCTGCTGCCGCAGCATTGAGCTTGTATGGTCCGCGAACAGTCTCCAGTGCTCGCGCCAAGGGTGGGCTGAGAACGGCATACCCGATGCGAAGCCCCGCTAGGCCAAATGCCTTGGACAGCGTCCGGATGACAACCAGGCGTTCAGAACGAGCCGCGAGGGCGAAGCCCGGAGCTGCGGTGAACTCACCGTAGGCTTCATCGAGTACGACAACCCCCGGGGCTTCGGATACGATGCGCTCGACCGTTGGGATCGGGAGTGCGGAGCCCGTGGGGTTGTTCGGCGAACACAGGTAGATCACGCGTGGTTTCTGTGCGAGTAGTGCATCCACGTCGAGATCGAGATCCGCTCGATAAGGCACCGCGTAGGTGCGTAAACCGTTGATGGCCGCGAACGTCGGTACCATGGAAAACGTTGGCGCTGCGAGGGCCATCGTTTCGCCAGGTTCGGTGAACGCCCGCATGGCGCAATCGATGAGGTCGTCGGATCCACATCCGGCAACGATCATATCCGGGGTCACGCCGGCGTATGCGGACAATTTGGCGTAAAGTGCGACGGGCGGGATCGACGGATACCGAGTCAGCGCGGAGCTCGCGAGGGCGCGAACGGCATCGATGGCCATGGGCGGCGAACCCCACAGATTGGTGTTGTCGCTAAGGTCAACCGCTTCCCCGACGTCGGAAACGGAGTACGGGGCTAGGTTGCGCAGTATGGACCGAATCGGGGCGTACATTCAGCGCTCTCCGCTCCAAGCTTGTGCGGCGGCGGCGTGGCAGTAGAGACCCTCGGAGCGCGCAAAGACGTCCACGTCACCGGCGAGACGAGCGGCAGCACCGCGGTCGACACGCTGATAGGTAGTCCACCGGAAGAACTCGAGGGTGGATAGCCCCGAGTGGACCCGAGCGAATCCACCGGTGGGCAGGACATGGTTGGCGCCCGTCATGTAGTCGCCGAAGCTCACCGACGCAGTTTCGCCGACGAAGACCGTTCCCGTATTCCTGACCTCGGCCAATGCCCGGTCAACCTCCGTCACGCAGAGCAGGAGGTGTTCCGGCGCGTAGACTCTGGCCCAGTGCATGGCATCGTCGAGCCGGTCGGTCCAGAGGATCGCCCCCTGCCCAGCCAGCGAGGCCTCGATGATGTCACGACGCTGTTGCGCCGACAGCAGTCTTTCCAGGGTGTCGCGCAATCGCGTCGCGGGAGCCTCGCCTACCACGATGGCAACCACACAGGCCCGCGGATCGTGCTCGGCCTGCGCCAACATTTCGCGGGCGACGATTTCAGACGAGGCGTCTCCATCCGCGATGACAAGCAGTTCGCTAGGGCCGGCGGGCGAGTCGATCCCCACGACACCGGACACCTGAAGCTTGGCTTCGACGACGTATGCATTGCCCGGGCCGACGATCCGATCTACACGCGGTACAGACGCCGTTCCATATGCCAGGGCTCCCACGGCGCCAGCTCCGCCGAGCGCGAACACACGATCGGCCCCCGCGAGCTCAGCCGCCGCCAGCACAACGGCCGTGGGCAGGCCATTGGACGCGGGTGGTGAGGCCAGCACGACCTCGCGGACGCCGGCGACTCTTGCCGGCACTGCTCCCATCAGGACGCTGCTCGGGTAGGCCGCCCGTCCGCCGGGAGCGTAGACCCCAACGCGCTCGAGCGGATCAGGGCGACGCCCTACGATGACGCCGGGCTCCGGCGAGATCTCGGTGACCGTGGGCAGGAAGGCGCGGTGGACCGTCGAGATGTTGCGGACCGAGCGCTCCATCGCGCGGCGCAGTGTTGGTTCCATCTCATCAAGGGCGGCCCTCCAGTGGCGGCGCGGGACCTCGAGCTCGTCGAGCTCCACACCGTCGAAGCGACGGGCGAGTTCTCGGAGTGCGAGATCACCCCGGACGCGGACGTCCGTGAGAATTCCTGCTGTGGCATTTCGAACCTCTGGATCGATAGACGTCGTGCGATCAAGTAGCACGCGCTCGTGAGGGGGATCGAGGGTGCGAAGCGCTCCGAAGTAACACAGTCGGAGGCGGGCCCTGGGAGGGGTGGTCACGCCATTAGCCTCTCGATTCGCGTTATGAGGATGCCTTCGGCCCCGAGGGCTTTGAGTTGCGAGACAGTCCGATACACTCCTCCAGCGGGCACCACCGCGTGCACTGCGACCATTGTGCCGCTGTTGAGGATGTCGATGACGGTGGGGCCATTGAGACCAGGGACGATATCGCGTACCAGGGGCATCTGGTCACGCGGGACGTTGGCCATGAGATAGCGCTGCGTTCTTGCGCGGAGCACGGAAAGGAGTGCAGCGGCAAGTTCGTCGACTGCTTCGCGCTGAATCAAGTCAAGCCGGTTGGAGATCTGAGCGACGATCAGACGTGCGGTGGACTCAAGCACCGTGTCAATCTCGCGGAGCCCATTCACGCGAAGCGTGGAGCCCGTTGACACCAGATCGACGATGGCGTCGGCGATTCCGATGTGTGGCGCGATTTCGGCGGCGCCCGAGATGGGTACGATCTCCACGCGACATCCGTGATCTTCGAAGTATCGGGCGGCGACGCGAGGAAATGTAGTTGCGACTCGCGAACCCGCCGGCATGTCCTGAACACTCCGAACGGCGCTGTCGTCCTTAGTAGCGACGGCCAGACGGCATCGGCCGAAGCCGAGGTCGGCCACTTCACGGACCGGCCGTTCGGACTCGCGCGCCAGATCCCATCCCGTCACTCCGACGTCCGCGGCACCGTCCGCGACGAACTCGGGAATGTCCTGGGCGCGAACGAACAGTGCCTCGAACTCGCTGCCCATGGAGGCCGTGAGCGCACGCTCGCTGTGGGCCCTGATCTCGAGACCGGCATCTCGGAGCAGATCGCGCGCCTCGTCGGCGAGCCGTCCCTTATTTGGCAGAGCAATCTTCAGCATGCGAACCCCTGTGGGGAGAAAAGAAAAGGCCCGTCATTGCAGACGGGCCAGCAGCAAGACTTGGCGAGGGATGATCCGGACGACTATCCGCGCGCGCCTGCCCCGCCCCGGCCCATAACGCCGTGGTGTTGGTGTGTGTGGTGCTGTGCGCAAAGCGTCATCATGATGGAAGAAGCTAGCGGGCGCCTGTCGGCGCCGTCAACCTGGTCTAATGCCGGCAGGTGCTACCGAAACACTGGCACGGTGCGCTAGGATGAAGGAGCCACATTCAACCGGGCTGCCCGCTCCATGTTTGCCGACACACTCCTTCGCGCCGAACAGATGCACCTGTTTCGCCTCCTGGCCTGGGGCGGCGCGAGCGTCCTTGTGGGCACCCTAGTCTTTGTGGTCCTGGCTTGGCGGCGCTCGACAACCAGCCTACTCCGGCACTTCGGTGTGCAAATGTTGATTTGGGGGGGGGTGGAGGCGGCGTACGCGGCTGCGACGTGGCATGGCCTCGGCCTGCGCGATGTGTCAGGTGCCACCCGTCTGGACCGGTTGCTGTGGTTCAATCTTGGCCTGGACGCTGGCGGTGTAGGAATCGGCACCGCGATTGCCGTCAGCGGCTGGTTGCACGGTCGTCGACCGGGGGCGCTCGGTGCCGGGACTGGCCTGGTCCTGCAGGGTGCCGCTCTATTTCTCATAAACGCGCAGCTTGCGTCGGTGATTTCACGGTAAGTATGGCCGAAACCGCGCTTGACCTTCGAGGGCTTCCCAAGCCGCTGGCGTACGAAACCCTGCATCAGCACCTGACACACGTGCTGGAGGGCGTCGACGACGAAATCACGGCGATGGCGACCATCAGTTCGCTGGTTCACCACGCGTTTGGCTTCCTCTGGACCGGCTTCTACCGTGTGGTGGTGCCGGGACGACTGTTGCGCGTGGGTCCGTATCAGGGGTCACTTGGCTGCCTGGAAATTGCCTACGGCAAGGGTGTCTGCGGTACTGCGGCGGTGTCTAGAAAGTCCATCCTCGTCAGGGACGTGAGCCAATTTCCTGGGCACATCGCCTGCGACGCCCGCGCCTGCTCGGAGATCGTGGTGCCGGTTGTGGACGCGATGGGAGTTCTACGCGCCGTGCTTGACGTCGATGCCGATAGGGTGAGTGCGTTCGACGAGGACGATGTGCGCGGACTACTGCAGATCGTGGATTGGTTCGCGGCGCCTCGCCCCGCGCTTCACGGGCCACTAGGTTAGATCGCAATACGGACAGGCTTCCTCGATTCCCGACATCATGACGGTCCACGGGTACTCCGATCGCATCAACCATGCGCTTGCATTTGCGGCCAAGCACAACGACCGCGAGGTGCGCAAGGGTACCCGGCTACCCTACGGGACTCACGGTGCGAACGTCGCGCTGATTCTCACACGATACGGCCGTGACGAAGACACAATCGTGGCCGGTGTCCTTCAGGATGTTGTCGAGGATTGCCTCCGCGATCGGTACACGCGGGAGATGCTGGACCAACGCATTGGCGACAAGTTCGGCGCCACCGCGCTCGACGCCGCCCTCTCCGTGGCCGTGCGAATGATGGACGATGACGGAGTAGAGTTGTCGCACGAAGAACGCAAGGACGACTTCCTGAATCGTATCGGGCATGCGCCAGCCCACGCGAAGTGGATCTGCGCTGCCGACGCGATTCACACAGCCAGCACGATTCTGGCCGACATCAAGCGCACGATCGACCCCGACTCGGTGTGGGGGCGTTTCCAGTGGGGAAAGAGCGGCACGATCCGCTGGTATCGCCGGCTGTTCGAACGCCTGCACGACCAGGGGTTCTCAACGCCCATCATGGAAGAGTTCGCGCACGTAGTAGCGGCGCTGGAGCGTCACGAACAGCCGCACGCGTCGACTACCAGGATCTGACGCGGGGCCCCTGCCGCCCCCTCCTCCCTGCCCTCCCGGGCGTGCTATTCCGCAACGGTTGCCGGAGTTGGATACGTGCGATCCACATAGGCGTCGAGCATGGTCAGGAACTCCTGTACGATGTGATCGCCGCGGAGTGTGCACTCGAGTCGACCATCAATATAGACGGGCGCCTTCGGCTCTTCGAACGTGCCGGGGAGCGAAATCCCAATGTTGGCGTGCTTGGACTCGCCGGGGCCGTTCACGACGCACCCCATGACGGCGACCGTCATTTCCTCGACCCCAGGATGCCGCGTGCGCCATGCCGGCATTTGCTCGCGCAAGTGTGTCTGAATGTCTTCTGCCATGTGCTGGAAAAAGGTTGATGTCGTGCGCCCGCATCCGGGACAGGCCGTGACCTGTGGCGCAAAGCTGCGGAGCCCAAGCGACTGGAGGATCTGCTGTGCCACGAGCACTTCTTCGGTTCGATCACCGTTTGGTTTTGGGGTGAGCGAGACGCGGATCGTGTCGCCGATGCCCTCGGCGAGGAGGATGGAAAGTCCGGCGGTGCTGGCGATGATGCCCTTGCTTCCCATGCCGGCTTCGGTAAGCCCGAGGTGGAGCGGATAGTCGCATCGAGCGGCGAGCAGCCGGTACACCGTCGCGAGGTCCTGCACGCCCGATACCTTGGCGGAGATGATGATGTGATCGTGGCCGAGGCCGACTTCCTCGGCCAACTCCGCTGAGCGCAACGCGCTGGCGAGCATCGCCTCGATGTAAACCAGCTTGGCATCAACCGGCGCTTGTTGGGCCGCGTTCTCGTCCATCATCTGCGTGAGCAGATCGTGATCGAGCGACCCCCAGTTCACGCCGATGCGAACAGGACGATCGTGGCCGACGGCAACCTGCACGATCGTGCGGAAGTTCTCGTCACGGCGCTTTCCGCCCACGTTTCCCGGGTTGATCCGGTATTTGGCGAGCGCCGAAGCGCAGGCGGGATACTTGGTGAGCAGGAGGTGTCCGTTGTAGTGGAAATCGCCGACGATCGGAATGTCGACCCCTGCATCCGCGACGCGCTGCGCCATTTCAGGGATAGCCTGCGCCGCCTCATCGTTATTCACGGTAACCCGGACCAACTGCGAGCCGGCCTGCGCCAGTGCCACGACCTGAGCGGCGGTGGCAACCGGGTCGGCCGTGTCGGTGTTGGTCATGGATTGGATCACAACTGGATAGTCCGAGCCCACTGGGACGCGGCCGACCCAGGTCGTGACGGTCTGTCTACGGCTGGGGACGTTCAAGGAGATCTCCGGACGAGATGCCTGTGAAAATACACACGACAGCGGACCAAAGAGGGAGGTGCCCGGTCGGGAAAGATCTCGGGAAACAGCTGTCTGGACAGCGCCCGCAACACCTCTGATTCCGGTATTGACCCACTATTGAGGCCGTACTACCTTAGGCCCCGCTGAGCCAAGGCCAAGGGCCTTGGCTCCGCGCATATAGGCCCCGCAGCGCTCAGGCGGTCTGCGGCATCGGTGATTGTCGGGGTACGGCGCGTTCCGCTCCCTAGACAACGGGTATTTTCAGGAGTGGGACATGCGTACGACAGGCAAGGTGAAGTGGTTTAACGACGCGAAAGGCTTCGGCTTCATCACCCCGGACAGCGGCGAGAAGGACTGCTTCGTCCACTACAGCTCGATTCAAGGTACCGGGTTCAAGACTCTGGCCGAAGGCGAAGCTGTCGAGTTTGATGTCGTCCAGGGCGCCAAGGGCCCGGCGGCGGAAAACGTCTCGCGTCTAGCCCAGTAATGAGCGATCCTTTAGCGGAAAGAGCCGGGGGATCCCCAATGGATCTCCCGGCTCTTTCGCCATCTGATCTTCAGAATGTGGGTTGATCTGTAGGCCGGGTTCTGGGTGGGCGGCCGCGACGCGTACGGGGTACTGACTCTGCTGCCTCGAGAAGCCGCTGGCGAACTTGGTGGGCGAAGGTCTCGGTATGGATATCCAACACGAGCCCGCCCTTGAGTGTCAGGGAGATCGTACCTTTTGATCCGGCCACGGAGCTGGCAATTTCTGCAGCACGCCAGGTTGGGACGTTCAGGTCTTCGCAAAGAACGCGAATGAGGCTGACCAAAACGACGCCTTCGAACGAGAATTCTCGGCTCATGCCACGTTTACGAGAGAGAACCCCGGGTAGTCGAAAGTGCGATGTCAGGTTGTCCACCCATTTCTTGGATGTACCAATGGCGAAAGCCGCCGTGGCGATGTTGTAATTCGGCACTAATTATCCTATAACATAAGGATATTTAAAGCAATTGTGCTTGATCTAATATTTTTCCTATAATTTGAGGACTATTGATCTAGCGAAATAGTCCTCTTGGTGGAAACCGGCAGGAACCTTGTTAGCCAAGCGCAGCCTTTGCCGCCTCGATCTGTGCCCGCACCGCGCTTGGGCCGGTACCCCCCGCCACCTCTCGATGTGCTACCGAGCGCTCGGCGGACAGCGCAGCCTTCGCATCAGCGTCGAGAAGATGATGGGCGGCACTGAACGACGTCAAAGAAAGTGCGTCGATCTCGACTCCGGCTTCCTCGGCGTCGCGAACTAGCTTGCCAACGGCGGCATGTGCTTCGCGGAACGTGGCACCGCGCCGCACGAGGTAATCGGCGAGATCTGTGGCCATGAGCCCGCTCGACAGAGCGGCGCGCATGCGCTCGGGGCGGAACGTTACCTCGGCCAGCGATCCGGCGAACGCGGGGAGAACGAGCCGCATGGTGTCCACGGCGTCGAACAGAGCGCGTTTATCGTCCTGAAGGTCCTTGTTGTAGCTGCTCGGAAGTCCCTTGATCGTGGCGAGCAAGGCTGTGAGATCGCCAAGAAGCCGGGCCGCGCTCCCGCGAGCAATCTCGAGCGCGTCTGGATTGCGCTTTTGAGGCATCATGCTGGAGCCGGACGAGAAGCGCTCCCCGAACTGTACGAATCCGAATTCACTCGTTCCGTAGATGATCAGATCTTCGGCGAAGCGGGAAAGGTGGGCGGCCATCATCGTGCACGCAAACACCACTTCGGCCACGAAATCGCGATCGCTCACGGCGTCCATCGAGTTCGCAGAAATGGCATCGAAGCCAAGCGTTCCTTGGAGGAGGGTGCGGGACACGGGATACGCTGATCCGGCCACCGCGCCCGCGCCCAACGGAAGCACAGCCGCCGCGCGAGCCGCGGCGCGCAAGCGCGAGCGGTCGCGCTCAAGGGGCCAGAAGTGCGCGAGCAACCAGTGTGCGGCTGCCACAGGTTGCGCGCGCTGCATGTGGGTGTACGCCGGCATGAGTACAGTCTCGACCTCGGCCGCGCGCTCGACGATCACGCGCTGGAAGTCCCGGACTGCCAGGTCGATGCGCGGCACGGCATCCATTGTCCACAAACGGGTCGCCGTGGCGACCTGATCATTGCGGCTTCGGCCGGTGTGCAGCTTCGAGGCGACGCCGCCTACTTCATCGTGAAGCAGGCGGTCGATCATCGTGTGCACGTCCTCGTCCGATGCCACGGGCTCCGCACCGGCGTCAAAGCGAGTGGCAACAGCATCGAGGCCGCGCTCGATGGTCCGACTCTCTTCGAGGGTAAGGACGCCGGCGTTCCAGAGAGCGACGGCCCACGCCTTGGACAGCGTGATGTCAAACCGCCAGAGGCGAAAGTCTGTCCCGATGGAGTTGTTGAGTGCGTCGAACGCCGGGGCAGGGCCTCCGCCGAACCGCCCGCCCCAAAGTTTGTGTGCGCCGCCCGATCCCTCCGCGGTCACGCGATGGCCAACGATGGTTTGGACTCGCGATCACCCGCGGCTGCCTCCAGTTCCTGGTCTTTGAGCGCCCGAACGCGCGCCGGCAGCGCGAACAGCCGAATAAATCCACCGGCGTCGCTTTGCTGGTACACGTCATCCTCACCGAACGTGACGAAGCGCTCGTCATAAAGTGCGTGCGCGCTCTGGCGGCCGACCACCGTGAGCGCTCCTTTGTAGAGACGAAGCGTGACCGTTCCGGTGACGCGTTTCTGCGTGGCAACGACGAATGCGTCGTACGCCTCGCGCTCCGTGCTCCACCAACGTCCCTCGTATACGAGGTCGGCGTACCTGGGGGCGATGGCATCCTTGGCGGCGAGGGTACGGCGATCAAGCACGAGCTGCTCAAGTTCGCTGTGGGCCGAGTAGAGCAGGGTGCCACCCGGTGTTTCGTAGACGCCGCGCGACTTCATACCCACGAGACGATCCTCTACAAGATCGATGCGCCCGACGCCGTGTCGACCGGCAATCTTGTTGAGAGCGGTGAGCAGGTCGAGTGCCCCGAGGGCCTTACCGTTGACGGACACCGGGGTGCCCTGGGCGAAGCCAATTACCACATCCTCTGGGGCATCGGGTGCGTCCATCGGACTCGCGGTGAGCATGAAGAGGTCATCGGGAGGCGCCGCGTCAGGATCCTCGAGAATGCCTCCCTCGTGGGACAGGTGCCAAATATTCGCATCGCGCGAATAAATCTTTTCCTTGGTGGCAGTGATGGGAATACCGCGGGCCTGGGCGTAAACGATCGCATCCTCACGGCTGCGGATATTCCACTCACGCCATGGGGCGATGATGGGAAGATCGGGAGCGAAGCTGGCGTAGGTGAGCTCGAACCGCACCTGGTCGTTGCCCTTGCCGGTGCATCCGTGGGCGAGCGCGTCGGCGCCCACTGCGCGGGCGATCTCGACCTGACGCCGGGCGATCAGCGGCCGGGCCATGGAGGTACCGAGGAGGTATTTGCGATTGTAGATGGCACCGGCGCGGAGCGTAGGAAAGATGAAATCTTCCACGAACTCTTGGCGGAGGTCCTCGACGTAGCACTCCTCGGCGCCGGACGCGAGCGCCTTTTCCCGTACGCCCCGCAGTTCGTCGGCGTCCTGACCGATATTGGCGGCGACACAAACCACGCGCGCGTCGTAGTGCTCTCGCAGCCAAGGAACGATGATCGAGGTATCCAGTCCGCCCGAGTAAGCAAGGGCGATGGTGCGTGGCATGACGACTCCTCAAGTGGCATGTTTATGCAATCTTCCTGCATATTTAATCACTCTGGCGGCGTGCGTCAATCGGCGTGCATATCCGTGGAGCATCGTGGCGGCGCTTGATGATCAGCCTCGTTGAGCAAGGCGGGTAAGGCGGGTGACGACGGCCCGCCGCGCAGCGGCCGAGCGGCAGATGATAAGAATCGTGTTCTCGCCGGCGATCGTGCCGAGGAGTTCGGGCCATCCTTCGGCGTCGATGGCCTCGGAAATGGGTTGGGCACCGGAGGCTACGGTGTGCAACACGACCAGCTCGCTGACTCCGGAGATACTCGAAAACAGTTGGGGGAGCAGCGCTTCGAGCGACGGCTTGGCTTCGTCACTAATCGCCTCTTGGCGGAGATACCGTGCGCCGGCGTCGGTCGGCACGCGTACCAGGCCGAGCTCGCGCAAATCGCGCGACAGGGTGGCTTGAGTGACGACGACGCCTCGTCGGGCGAGGCGGTGCCGCAACTCTTCTTGACTGGCGACGACGTGAGCGCCGGTGATCTCGAGAATGGCTGCGTGCCGAGCCGTCTTCTTAGCCATAGGACTCCATTGGGAACCGAAGGGCGCGATAGGGAGTTGACGTCATCAATATGCATGATTATGCATTCCGTGTGAATAGGATCCCCGTCGGCGTGCTCGGGGCCAGCGGATATGCCGGCCGCGAGTTGTGTGCACTCATCTCCCGGCATCCGGGGCTCGCGCTGTCGTTCGCCACAGCCAACGACCAGCGGGGGCAGACCGTGCGCGTGGCCGGGCACGAGGTGGCGTTTATCGCCACGGAGGACGCGCCGCTGGGAGATACTGAACTGGTATTCAGCGCGCTCCCACATGGTGCGTCACGCATCTGGGTCGAAGCAGCCCAGGCGACGGGCGCACGGGTGGTGGATCTGTCGGCCGACCTACGTCCGGGGAACGGGTGCGAGGGCGTGCCATACGGGCTCACAGAACTCACACGTGAAGAGGTGCGTGGCGCTCAGGTGGTCGCCAACCCGGGGTGCTACCCGACGGCGATCCTGCTCGCTCTGGCGCCGCTGGTGGAACGTCAGTTGATCGCCGAGGGGAGTGCGATGATCGCGAATTCGGCGAGCGGCGTGACCGGAGCCGGCAATTCGGCCAAGCGCGAGAATCTATTCGGTGAGGTGGCGGAAGACTTTCGGGCCTATGGAGTGGGGAACACGCACCGGCACCTGAACGAGATGCGGGCCACGCTGGCGCGAATGGAGAGTCGGGCGGATCTCGTGTTCACGCCGCATCTTCTGCCGGTGACTCGCGGGATTCTATCGTCGATCACCGTCGAATTGCGGGAACCACTGGCCGACGTGATGGAGCCCTGGCGCCGACGGTTTGGTGGCGAGGCCTTCGTCGAACTGATCGGGACGCCGCCGCGGCTACGCGATGTCGCGTACCGAAACGCCGTTCAGATCTTCGCACAACCCCTCATGGGGACTACCCGTCCGATGATCCTAGTTCTGTCGGCGATCGACAATCTGGTGAAAGGCGCCGCGGGACAAGCGATCCAGAATGCCAATCTGATGCTCGAGCTCGACGAAACAGCGGGTCTGCTATGACACGCGTGGTGAAAGTGGGCGGCCGCGTGCAGAACGACCCAACCCTGGCCATACAGTTGGCTGACGCGTGGGATGCCACGTCGCGCTGCTTGGTGTTGGTACATGGCGGCGGTGACGAGGTCACGGCGCTGCAGCATGCATTCGGGCTGACCCCCGAGTTCGTGCAAGGGCGGCGTGTGACGACAGCCCGCGACATGGAATTGGTGCGCATGGCGTTGTCAGGGAGTGCGAACAAGCGGCTAGTGGGGGCCTTGGTGCACGAGGGAGTGTGTGCTGTCGGCATCTCGGGCGAAGATGCGTCGCTACTGGCTGCGACGCCGGTGAACGCCGAGACGCTCGGCCACGTGGGCGAGGTCCAGCGGGTGAACGCCTTGCTCATCCGGCACCTGTTGAACGGTGGCTATCTGCCGGTTATTGCGCCGGTGAGCCGGAACATCGGCCTCGAGCTGGGTCCGGCGCTCAACGTGAATGCCGACGATGCTGCGGCCGCGATCGCGGTGGCACTGGAGGCGAGCGAGTTGCTCTTGATCTCCGATGTTCCCGGAGTGCTCTCAGGGGGAGCGCCGGTACGCAGGCTGACTGTGGACGAGGCCAGCGTCCTCATGTCACAGGGGACGGCGATTGGGGGCATGGCGGCGAAGCTGCACGCCGCGGTCGCGGCCGTCCGCGGTGGGGTAGTAACCGTACGCATCGGAGACCTCGGTGCGTTGGTGGACGTGGAGCGCGGGACGACGATCACGATGACGGGGGAGGAGGCGTGAACTCGAGCACGATAGCGTCAACCGAAAAGCCGGCAGCTACGGGCATGGATGCCGTGGCGGAGGCACCCGATGCGATTCTGGGCACGTACAAGCGCGGGCCGATGGAAGTGGTACGTGGCGAGGGTGTGTATCTGTTCGACCGCGATGGCAACCGCTATCTGGACTTCGTGAGCGGGATCGCGGTGAATGCCCTCGGGTATGGCGATCCGGGATTGCGTGGGGCGTTGCACTCGGCGGCGGACGGGTTGATTCACACGTCGAATCTGTATCGGACGACGGCGGGGGAGGTTCTAGCCCAGAAGCTCGTGGATCGGTCGTTTGCATCGCGGGTGTTCTTCTGCAATTCGGGGGGAGAGGCGAACGAAGGCGCGATGAAGTTCGCACGCCGCTGGGCGCGTACAGTCGGGGAGGACAAACGCCAGATCATCGCGCTGCGCGGTGCCTTTCATGGCCGCCTGTTCGGAACATTGGCGGCGACGGACCGTGCGGCGTACCGGCTACCGTTCGAGCCGCTGGCGGGGGGGATCTCGATCGTCGAGCGCGATCTGAATGATGTGGCTGCGGCGCTGGACGCCACAACGGGGGCGGCCGTGATCGTGGAACCGGTGCAGGGCGAGGGTGGGGTGCGCGTGCTGGATCACGGGTTCCTGCGTGAGTTGCGGGCGCTGACCAAGGAACGGCGCGCGGCGCTGGTGTTCGATGAGATCCAGTGCGGCCTGGGCCGAACGGGGACGTTATTCGCGTACGAACAGGCCGGGGTCGAGCCGGACCTGCTCACTCTGGCAAAGCCGTTAGCTGGAGGGCTGCCGATGGGCGCTGTGCTGATGACGGAAGAAATAGCCGCGGCTATCCAGCCGGGCGATCACGGTACCACTTTTGGGGGAGGGCCGTTCATCGCGTCAGTGGCGTCGTATGTGTTCGACCGGCTGTCGGCTCCAGATCTGCTGGCCCACGTACGAGAGGCCGGTGCCTGGCTCGGCGCACAGTTGCACGACATCGCGCGGCGCACCGGGCGCATTCGTGGCGTCCGCGGCGCGGGCTTCATGTGGGGGTTGGATGTGATGGGCACGGCGTCGCACGTGGTGAGCGAGGCGCTGGCTGCTGGGCTCCTGACATGCACGGCCGGCGACTACACGGTACGACTCCTGCCTCCGCTCGTCGCCACGCGAGACGAACTGGCGGAAGGTCTGGCGGTGCTCGAAAGCGTTCTCTGATGACCCCCGACGTCCACATTCGCCCGGCGGTTCCCCAAGACGTGGATGCCATCGTACGGCTGAACAATCGGTTCGCCGACGAGATGTTGATGCTGCGCCGCACGCCGGATATGGTCGCGTTGGCGATCGACGACTTCGTCGTGGCGGTAAACGGCAGCGGCATCATCGTGGGCTGTGGCGCGCTGAAGGAGTATTCGCCGTCGGTGGCGGAAGTGGCGGCGATCGCGGTGGCGCGTGAGGCGCATGGCCAGGGCGTGGGGCGACGGATCGTTGAGGCGGTGGAGCGGCTAGCCGTGAAGCGCGACATCTACGATGTATTTGCGCTAACGCTGCAGCCACAGTTCTTCACCTCGTGCGGGTACGGGCAAGTGGACCGGGCGCGATACCCGGAAAAGATCCGGCGGGATTGCCTCGGGTGCGCGCGCCGATTCGCCTGCGACGAGTACTGCTTTGCCAAGAACCTGCGGGTGGAGGCGCTGCATATCGCGGCGTGATCCCGGTGCGCGGGTAGGACTGGCTGCGAGGCCGGCCCCATGAAACGGGGCCGGCCTCCTTTCGGTAGCGGTGTGTTTCCCTGCCGTCCCGGAGGGTGGGGGGGCTTGACAGCGAGCCGGAAGCGTCCCAGTGTATCGCGACAACGATACAGTCGCCTGGAGTGACATGTTCGAACGTCTCGACCCCCGAAGTCCCGTTCCGTTGTATGCGCAGATCGCCGACGCGGTGCGAATGGCGATTGCGGCAGGTGAGGTGAGCGAGGGTAGTTTGCTGCCCTCCGTCCGCCAACTATCGGCGGAACTGCGGGTGAATCCGGCCACGGTGGTGCAGGCATACCGGGGGCTAGAGGAGGACGGATTCGTGGCGACACGACAGGGAGCCGGGACCTTCGTGCAGGCGGTGGGCAAGGACCTGCGGACGCGGGAGCGGCGCAATGCGGCGCGACGGCTCGTGCGCGACCTGATGCGGGACGCGCGGCGGCTAGGGCTGGGACCGGACGACCTGCAGGACGCGATGGACCACGAGTTGAACGGAGGCGGCCGATGACATTTGCCGTTGAGACCGACGGGCTAGGATATCGGGCGGGAAAGAACTTCGAGCTCCGCGACGTCAACCTGCGTGTGCCGACGGGCGCAATCTACGGATTCCTGGGCCCCAATGGCGCTGGGAAGACGACTACCATTCGGCTCCTGCTGGGACTATTGCAGGCCAGTGGCGGGCGCATCTTGGTGCTGGGCGAGCCAATGCCTCAGTCGCGAGTGTCGGTATTGTCCCGGGTGGGCTACGTGCCCGACCGGCCGCACGTACACCCGACGTTGACCGTCGCGCAATCCATGGAGTTGCACGCGGCATTCCACGTGCGGTGGGATGCCAAATGGGCGGACGAACTACAGCAGCAGTTCCGGCTACCGCGCGATCGGCGAGTAGGATCGCTCTCGAAGGGCGAGACCGGTAAGCTGCTGATGTTGCTGGCGCTGGCACAGCGGCCCGATCTGTTGGTGTTGGACGAACCGACGGATGGCCTCGACCCGGTGGTGCGGCGGGACGTGCTGGAGGCGCTGCTGGCCTACGTGTCGGATCGCCAGGCATCGGTGCTTATCTCAAGCCATCTGGTGCACGAACTGGAGCGGATCTGCGACTGGATCGGGGTGATGGACGAGGGCTCGCTGGTCGCCGAGTTGCCGATGCGGGATTTCAAGAACGGCATCAAGCGACTGTACGTGACGGGCGCCCCGGAGCTTCTGGACGAGCGCGCGCCGTTCACGGTGCTGAGCCGAGGACCGGCGAATGCGGCGGTGGAACAGTGGCTCGTGCGGGGCTGGGTGCCCGCCATGCGCGATCACGTCACCTCCCTCGGTGCCACAGTGACCGACGTGATCGATCTCGATCTGGAAGAGGGATTCGTGGAATTGTTGCGATCATTCCGTGACCGGCCCTGAGGAGAAGAGGACCATGTTCAAGGCAATTCTCAAGACGCAATGGCAGTGGACGCGCATGGCGGTGTTGCTGGTAGCCATCGCCGCGTTCGCGATGCCGCTGGTCTCCATGACGGCCCGCATTCCACTGAACCAGCCACGCAATTTCATCGCGAACATGCAGACATGGGGTGTGGGGTACGTCGCGCTCGCGGCTGCACTCGGGCTCGCGGTCGCGATTCTGGCGTGGTCGTCGGACCACCGGGGGCACCACGTGTACGCGATCGCGCTTCCCGTGGCTCGGTGGCGGTACGTACTGATGCGGTTCAGCGCTGGGATTGTATTCCTCGTGCCGGCGGTCGCGGCACTGGCCGTCGGCGCACGAGTAGCCGTTTCCATGTTCCCAATTCCACAGGGATTACACGCGTATCCCTGGGCGCTGACGGCGCGCTTCGGATTCGCGGCCGTCGTAGCGTTCGCAATCTTTTTCGCCATCTCGTCGGCGACCGCGCGCACGGCCGCGTACATCCTGGGGGCCATCGCCGCTGTGTTCGTGGCGCAGTTCCTGACCGATGCTGCAGGGTTACAGTGGCAGGTGGTCTCGCACGCCGTGGATCTCGTGATGGCGTATCCCGGGATCCTAGCGGTGTTCAGCGGCCGCTGGGCGTTGATCGATGTGTAGGCAGCCTCGGACCGGGCTCGTGTTCCTGCTAGCGGTACTAGCTCTCGCTAGTACTCCGGGCACGGTGTGGGGCCAGACGCAGGCCGAATACCGAGCTAGGGTGCAGGCACTGGTCCCGGTGTGGCGGAAAATGGCCTCTCTCAAGCACCGGGAAGACTCGATCGTGGCACACGACCTCCCCAGGGACACGCTATGTGATGGATCACTGGTTGTGTTGACGGACTCCGCGTTGATGCCGTTCGCGAGGCAGGTGGTGAGGCAAGCGGCGGCCAAGCTGGAACGCCGCTTCGGTGCGGCGAGCAACGTTCTCCGCGGTCACCTATATCTGCTCAGTATTCCCGCATGGGACTCGACGGAGAACGTGGTGGACCTCGCCGAGGTGGACCGTGCCGGGCAATCGCACTTCTTGCAGGGTGAACCGCGCAGCGTAACGGCCGTGACCGGCGCGATCGTGCAACATGCCGCCGAAACGCTCTGGGGAGAACTGGGCCCAGGTTTCGGGCGATGGCTTGGGGGTGGGTTCTCGGCGGACTCGGCAACGGCAGCAATGTGGACCGGAGTGCGCATCGATCTCGTCACGTCGTCGTTTGAGGCTTCGCGGGCGTGCTATGCGGGGGCGGACACGGCGTGCGCGTTGGCCCTCGGGGTGGCGGGGGAAAGCGACCCCGGAGTACGCTGGTTCAGCGCGGCGGAGCGCCAGGACCGGATCCGTCGAATGACGCTCCAGTTGGACTCGGACAACCCGCAGCAGTACGAACAATGCGTGAAATTCAACACTGATGCTGCATGTACGGCGCTGATCCATCTGTTGCCGCCCGACGATCTGTTTCCCCCACT
>Ga0307372_10000743_pt1 | contig 57143 bp, 63 predicted proteins | sample OX1MG_FD_202533 | JGI IMG/M metagenome (GOLD analysis project Ga0307372, IMG submission 202533) | Soil microbial communities from Risofladan, Vaasa, Finland - OX-1 | ecosystem: Environmental > Terrestrial > Soil > Coastal area > Acid sulfate soil | place: Finland: Risofladan, Vaasa | collected...
ACAGGCCATCGCCCGCTTCCTCGCCGACTGGAACCAGCACGCCCAGCCCTTCGTCTGGACCAAGAGCGCCCGCCGGATAAAACGCAGCATCCGTAATGCTAAACTTATTTACGAGACATGACACTAGCCGCCCCTGCGGCCGCGGGCGCAGGTGCGGGCACAGCGGGTACGGCGGCGGCGGTTCCAGGTACCTTTAGTATCAGCGGCGCCTCCTTCGCTGGGCTGTCCGGATTGACGGCGCGTGGCGCAATCCTTGCCGGAGTAGACTCGCTCATTAGTGGGGCAATTAATTTTGGCTTGACACAGCTTCTCATTCCGCCACCGGCGACGCCGGCGGTGCGGCTGAGTTCGACGCCGCAGTCGTATACGGTGTCGGGCGGTGCGAATGCTGCGGCGGCATTCTCAGTCATCCCGAAGATTTACGGTGCGCGGCGCATCTTTCCGCAATACGCAGCGAGCGCATACACAGAGCTGGTCGGCCACGATCAATACCTGCGGATGCTTTTCCTGCTCGGTTACGGGCCACTGGATATCTCGCAAATCCAGATCGGCGACACCGCAATCGAGGACTATGAAGACGTCGAATGGGAATTGCGCGCGGGCTTTACCGACGACGCTCCCTCGCGCCTCTACCCCGGCTCCGTCGCCGAATCCGATATTAATATCGAACTGAGCAAGAGCAACGTGGGCAGTGCGCCCACCGTCTATGGATGGTCGGTCACTCAGACCAGCGGGCCGCTCGCCGACGAACTCTCAGTCGATATCTCATTTCCGGGAGGTCTGGTTGCCTTCAGTAGTCTCAACGGGTCTCCGATCCATATCCAATGCACCTGGCAGATCCAATGGCAACCAGTCGGCGGCAGCGGCACTTGGAATTCTGAGCCCGATCTTGTCATCAATTTTCACGGTCGCGAATCTCACGGAGGCAGCCACGGCTTAGGGAGTCGGGTCGTAGCCAAGAATCCCTATCATGGTGCCGTGCTGCCAAGCCGACTGGCGCGAGGCCGCAATCACTGCTTCCTCCCGGGATGCCCAAGCGCGGCAAGGCGCCAGGTCTTCGGTACCAGGCTGCGTACACTCTCGCGGGAGTGGCCGCCGTGGATCCCAGTGACAGGTGACGGTGCGTTGCCACCAAGAGGAATTAGAACCCAGGTTGTCGCACTCGCGTTCCCAGCCGATCAATTCATGAGCCCTCTCTCTTTGCCGCTGAGCGGCGACCTGAGGCGAAGTTGACGCGCAACCGGCGGTCGCGAGGCACAACACCAAGCTAAATAGGACAATGAACCGCAACATCATATGTCTAATATAGCAGCTCTCCAGGGCATCGATTCAACAACAATGGACCATGACCCCGCTAATTCGGTCAGCGTCACGGCAGTCATCCGTCCGTTCGGCGTCGGGAGAGCCTTTGTGTGTCTCCCTGCTGGCGGCTCGGTCGGTCGCATGATGCGGGCACTCGGGCTGGACCCTGGAATTTCCGCGCGGGTCTTTCTCGACGATCGAATTGTCTCGGCACAAGACCGCGAACGAGTATTCCCCAAGCCAGGCCAAACCCTCGTTATCCGGGCGATTCCGTCGGGCGGCAGCAGCACCAAAGATCAAGACCTACTCTTGGTCGCAATTGCAGCAATCGCGGCCGTCGCCACTTACGGAGCGAGCTTAGCTGTCTCTGCGGGAATCGCGGCAGGAGCGGGTGCCGGTACTGCGGCCGGTGCGGGCGTCGCAGGTAGCTCGGTTGCCTCCGTAGGGCTGGGCGCGCTGGGCGCGGGCCTTTCAGCGGCGTTTAACCAAGGGCTACAGATCCTCCTCAAAGACGCATTGATTCCAACGCCGGCGACGCCGGCGGTGCGGCTTAGCTCTACGCCGCAGTCGTATACGGTGTCGGGCGGGGCGAATAGTGCGGCGGCATTCTCGGTCATCCCCAAGATTTACGGTGCGCGGCGCATATTCCCTCAGTACGCTGCAAGTCCATACACCGAGCTGGTCGGACACGATCAGTACCTGCGGATGCTCTTCCTGCTCGGCTACGGGCCACTGGATATTTCGCACATTCTGATCGGCGACACCGCGATCGAAGACTATGAAGACGTCGAATGGGAATTGCGCGCCGGCTTTACCGACGACGCGCCCTCGCGGTTGTATCCCGGCTCGCTCGCCGAGACCGGTCTCAATATCCAACTGAGCAAGAGCAATGTGGGTAGCGCGCCTACCGTCTATGGATGGTCGGTCACTCAGACCAGCGGACCCTTGGCCGACGAACTCTCAGTGGATATCAGCTTTCCGGGAGGGTTGGTAGCATTCAGTAGTCTCACCGGGTCGCCGATCCATATCCAGTGCACCTGGCAGATCCAGTGGGCGCTGACCGGGACCACCAACTGGACCCAGGAACCCGACATCATAATCAAATCGACCGGGCGCGGCACGACCGCGGCTGGCCACGTATGGCGCGTGCAGCGCGGGCAATATGACGTGCAGATGCGGGTTAAGGCGTTTGCGATCAACGGCAACGACTGGACCCAGGGGTACAGCGCCGACTCGTACTGGACGGTCTTCAGGACCATCCGCGACCAGGCACCCTACACGATGGCGGGGCTGGCGGTGCTGGCGGTCAGAATCCGCGCCTCGCGCCAGATAAGCGGAGTTATCAATAATCTCAACTGCGTCGCGTCGTCGATCCTTCCCGACTACGACCCGACTACCGACTCGTGGTACAGCCGCGCCGGCGGATGGGATTACGACTACGACAACATGGGCGCGGGCGCCTCCGCTTACAGCCTCGATTCCGCCAACGCGCTCATTACCAGCGCGACCACTGACAGCCGCTTTATCCCTGACTTCGTGGTCGGGACGGGAAACGGATTGACCGTCACGTTTACGACGACGCTGCCTGTGCCGCCGCCGCCGAATCCGATCGCGCCCGGCGATCTCACCTACTCGGTGCAGCCGGGATCGCTGATCATCTCGGTGGGGACGCAAGCGTCGGTGAGCGATTCACCGGGAACGAAAAAGAAAACTGCCGCGGTCGCAAGCCTGCTCTTCATCAGCGACGACGGTCAGGGCCATATCGTCGGACCGCCGGGGTGAAATCGAACCGGCGGAGACTGCGCGGGCCTGCCAAAGGCGCCGCGCGACCCTCGATCTTTGTGCTTTGAATGACTTGGCCGCGCGATGCTACAGTGCGCTCAAGCGACCGCTTCGGCGCTCGAAACTCGAAAGGAGACCGCACACATGAGCATCAGGGAGCGACTCGGGATCCTCGCGATGGTAACCGTGGCCGCGATGGTGGGTGGGCTGGCCGGCGGCTATTTGATGAACGCGGCATCCGTGAATGCAGCCGCCACCCCCAAGGTCATCACCGCCCGCAAGTTCGTCTTGGTGGACGCCGCCGGACGCACCCGCGTCGAGTTGGGCATAACCGCGAAGGGCGTGGCACAGGTCGCGCTGTATGACGAGCGGCATCGAATCCGCGCCGGACTGGGGGTCGCGCACGACGGCGCACCCGGACTCGCAATTTACAGCCTCAGCGGTCAGACGCGGATCGAGCTGGCGTTATCGAACCATACCTCGCGCCTGCGTTTCTTCAGCCCTGACGGGCGCACGGTCGCCGGATTTGGCGCGACCGCCAATGGCCAGCCCGCCTTGGTGTTGAACGATAACCAGGGACTCAATCGCGCCTCTCTCGAGGTGGCGGCCAACGGCGCGCCAACGCTAAGGATGGGCGACGCGACCGGCACACGGATGGGCCTCGACGTAACGCCCCAGGGACTGCCGGGTCTGGCGCTGCTCGGGACCAATGGCGCCACCCGCGCGACGCTTACGCTCAACACGGATGGAGCGGGAGCGCTCACCCTGTTCGATTCCGCCGGCAAACCGGTAGGGGCCTCACACTGAGCGATAGTCTGACAAACGATCGCGTCGCGCGGCATGACCTCCGCCTGCGGGGGAGCGGCCGGGCAAGAGTCGTTGGCGGGCGCGCGCACGGCGCGGCTCGCGCCCAGGTCCGGCAAGTATCGTGACGCGCGAGGAAGGGGTCTGAGAGTTTGTGATTTTTTGATCGTTAGCGTTTGGTGTCATCGTGAGCGAGCGCTGCGCGAGTCGAAGGACCCCTGAAAAACTCGGGGTCTTTCGACTCCGGCCGCAACGGCCAGAGCCTGCCCTGAGCAATGCCGAAGGGCTCAAGATGACACGAGATTGAGCCGAACCCGAAAAAACTCACAGACTCCGAGTACACTAGCCAGGATGAACTGATGAATGAGACTCGAGCAAAACCTCGCTTCGCCCGCGGCGCGATCGCGCTGGCGGCCACGATCGCGCTGGGCGGATGCGCCGCGTTGTCGCAATCCCAAAAGCCGACGCCCCAGCAGCGGGCCGCGCGGCTCGAGCCGATGCTCTCGGCGGCGGGGTTCGCGATGCTGCCCGCGGACACTGCCGAGCGCAAAAATCAGCTTTCGACGCTGCCCCCGCTGACGGTGTCTTATTACGTCGGCCGCAAAGGCAAGATGCACTACTGGATGGCGGACCCGGAGTTCTGCAAGTGCCTATATCTGGGCAACGAGGAGGCCTACCAGAAGTACGAGCAGATTCGCTTGCAGGCCAAGTGGCAGCACAAGGAAAACGAGGCCGCGCGCAATAACCTCGAGGCCAGCCAGGAAGAGCAGATGGACCTCCAGACCGAAATGTTCAATCCCTACGGCGGCATGGGATGGGTCGGTCCCGGCTTCTATATGTATTGATCGCGCGCCACGGCCGCACCCACAATCCGCCATGCGTTTCGACCGATTCATCCAGCGATGCCGCGCCGAGTGGCCCGAGTTCGGCGAACCCGCGCGCCTTGAGAAATCGCGCCATCCAGACACCCGCGACCTCGCGCACGTGCTCGAGCACGTGCCCGGGATGGCGACCGAGAACAAGCTCAAGCTGCTCAACCTTGCCGCCGCGGCGCTCGAAGACGCAGAGGTGTATGTCGAAATCGGATGCTACAAAGGCGCAAGCCTGGTCGGCGCCGCGACCGGCAATCCCGACGCGCGGATTTTCGCGTGCGACAATTTCTCGCAGTTCGACGGCGCGGCGGACGCGCTGAGCACGGTCCTCGCGCAGTTCACGGCGCCCGGCCAGGTCGAGTTCCACGACCTCGATTTCCACGAATTCATGCGCCGCGCGCCGTGGCGTCCGGCGAAAATCGGCGCCTACTTCTACGACGGCGGACACTCATTCGAGGATCAGTACGAAGGGATGCGCCTGGTGCTCCCGCATCTGGCCGACGATGCGCTAATCATCGTCGATGACACCAACAAGCGCGCCGCGCGCTCGGCCGACGCACTGGTCGCGCGCCAGACGCCGGGGCTCGAACTGCTGCTCAACCTGCGCACGCCCAAAAACCATCATCCCACCTGGTGGAACGGCATCCAGCTCTGGCGCTACCGCGCCCGCGGCCCGCTCGCCGCCGCGGCGGAGCCCGGCATCGGCTTCTCCGCGCGCAAGCTCATCTACGACGACGTCTTCCTGAACTTGAAGCATCGCCGCCGCGCCCTGCGCTCCCGCCTCAAGCAGGCGTTAAAACGATCGCGCAAACCGGCGCAAGAGCGCCACGGCCAATAGTCACTTAATTAGTCAGTCGCCGCCCCGGTTATAACCGGCCGCGCGGCTGGCTCCGTCCGCGTTGGACAGACCCGCCCGAAATCGACGCGCGGCAATCCCCGGCGCCCCTTCAACTCGCCGCGTTGGGCCTCCGTGCCGCCGCCGGTTGCAGGACCGGTTCGTCGGCGGCCGCTTGCGGGAGGCCGAGTTTGTCGAGGACCGACTTTTGCGCGATGCGCAGGCCGCGGTCGGCCAGCTCGGCGACGATATCGGCGAATTCCTTGGCGTCGCGATCGTCGGGCAATCCCAGCGTCAGCTTCGGGTAGCGCCGCTGCGGGCCGAGATTCAAATCGACAATCGGCCGCACCAGATCGCGGTTCAGCGTCTCGCCGAGCCGCCGCGCGTCGGCGGCCAAAATGTCGCGCCGCACCGAGTCGTGAACCTCCGCCGCCGCGCGCGAGCCGCCCGCCGTCGTGACCTCGGTGGTCAGCGTCTGCCCAAGAACGGCCTTCGAGACCTGCATGTCCAGGTATTCGCAGAAAGACCGATACAGCTCGGAGCTCCCGCCCTGGCGCGCCTCGGTGAACTCGATCATCATCGATTCCGGGATTATCGCCGCCGCGTCGGTGCCGATATTCGCGACCGCCGAGAGCAGCGTCTGCTTGTCGGTCTCGGTCGCGCCCGGATGATACTTGCCGACCCGCAGCGGTTGTCCGAAGACCTCGGTGAACGTTACCCAGTCCTTCAGAATATAGTTCTTGAACAGGTACGCCCATCCCGCCGCGCGGGCCAATCCGCCGCGAATCGGCAGGCCCGCCTTGGCCTTCGCGAAGTGAGTAATGAACTTGAACGGCGCAAGTGGCGCCGTCATCGGCTGAATTCCGGCGCGCAGCCCGCCCGCCAGCCCGTCGCCCGTGAAGTGCGGCGTCCTGGCGTTGCCACCCGCATCCGGCTCGGCGCCGTCCATCGCCTGATCCTTCAGCGTGCGGACCAGTAGCTCGTCTCCCGATATCCAGTCGAACATGAACCAGCGCGGGTCGCGCCACTTGAGTTCACGCGGAAACCACTGTCGCCCGGAGCGATCCCAGATAATCTCAGTCGCCGAGAATCCCTTGCCGAGCGCGTCGAGCATCTCCACGATCGCCGAATCGATCGAAAGCGCGCCGCCAAGTATGATTTCACGAATCATCGAGGCCGCGCGCTGGTCCTCCGCCGAGGAAGTCGCCGCCTCGACGATCAGATCGAGTCCCGCGACCGCCTGCTTGCGGGTTCCGAGCACCGCCAAATAGTGGAGATCCTTTTCCTCCATCTCTTCGGCGAGTTCGAGGTACAGAAACGGGTCGCCGAATTCCGCTTCGCGCAGAATCGAGGCCAGCCGCTCCGGCGTCAGTCCGGCCGACGGATGCATCACGGAAAAGATATTGCGGATGCCCGCCATCGTCGGCGCGGCCTGGGCGGTGCGCAACCGTTCGGTATCAACCTCGCGCCCGTATGCGTCGTACAGCGTCATGGCTGGACCTCCTTTTGCTTGTGCTCCGATTCTCCCACCTTGCGGAACCATCCGGCGCCGCATCGATGACATGGCTCGGGCAGGCGCATCGTGGTGAGGACAAACTGATGTCCGCAGCCTTCGCAGCGCCATTCCCAGTAAATACTCATTTGAGCCTCAGTTGGTAATCACTCATGTGTTGTCAGCGGTTGCGCCAATCGCAATAGTCAGTTCGCGCGGACGGTCCCTTACCATGCCCCCGTTTTGAACCTGAACGCCGCCGCGCCTCTGACCGGCGTGTATGCGATCTCGGCCGTCTCCATTCGGGAGGCCGCGAACGCCAACGCCGCCGCCACCGCGCTGTCGCCGTGCCGCGCCATCCCGTCCGCGCCGCGAAACCGCGCCTCGCCGATCTTCGCGACTCCCTGCTCGAGGACGATCGCGCGATGGTCCGCCAGGATGTCGGCGTCGCGCGGAAGCTCGATGCCGCCGTCCTCGAAGGCAGCCTTGTAGCGCGGCATGTTCTCGCGATACCACTCGGCCGAGAGCATCACCTGCGCGATTCGCGCCCCGTAGCGCATCGCGGCGGTCTCGGCCAGGTACTGGCCGTTGCCCCGCGCATCCATCGCCCCCGCGATAAAGCGCGGCAGCCGGTCGGCGATATGAAAAAGAATCTGCTCCTGCTGGCGGAACGGAAGATTGCGCAACTCGACCACCAGCGCGGTGCGCCGGGTCAAATCGGGCGCAATCTGCATCACCCAGATTACGGTCAAATCGCCCGAGCGTCCGAAATCTTCGCCAAAGCAGCTCGCGCATCCCTTATCGAGCGCTTCCAGAGCGGGCGTCAGATGATCCTCGCACCACGCCGCGGTTTCCGAGCGCCGCGCATCTTCGGGCCGCGAGGCGAATTCGTCGGCCGCGCTCCAGCGCGCCACCGGAATTCCCTCACGCATCCGCGACTCGATCGCAAGCGCATTCAAAAACGTACCGGACGACGCGCGCGGGATGCAGTTAAGCTCTTCGTCGGCGTTGTCGGCATAGAGCGCGAAAATCTCGCGCCGCCATTCGGCCTCGGCCGCGGGCGACCACACGCGCCCCAACGTCTCGCAGATTTTGCGGTACAGGCCCTCTTCGAGCGCGTCGTCTAGAGTCACGCGATGCAGCGCGTACGGAAGCCGCCCGGCGCGGATGTCGGCGACGAGCTGGTTGAATGCGTTGCCGGCGCCGTTGTGGGTCGAGATGACGCGCACCAGCCCGCCCCACATCGTGAAGGCGAGCGCGGCCTTGAGGAGGCCAGCCAGATCGTCGTGAAACGCCGCCTCGTCGATCACCGCGCAGCCCTGCTTGCCGCGCAGGTTCGACGGACGCGACGATAACGCGACGATCTTGTGCCCCGAAGCGAAGCGGATTCGGTAGGCAAGAATGTCGCGGGTTTCGTCGCTGACGGCGATCTCCTCGATCGCGCGCGCCGCCTTGTCGAAACGCCGCGCCCACATCGCCGCCGTCTCGACAAATTCGAGCGCCATGTCCTTGTTGTAGCCGATGTACCATCCGTCAAGCCCGCCGCGCCCCGCGGTCGCCGCGCCCAGCGCGCGATCGGCGGCCTCGGTCCAGGTAAGGCCCACGCGCCGCGACTTCTCGGCGACTTTGACCTGCGCGCGGTCGGCAATCCATCGCCGCTGGTACGGAAGCAGAATCGACAGCCCTTCATCCATCGGCAACTCCGGTTGCTCGGTCAGCGGCTTCGCGCGCCAGCTGGTCCGCGATTTTCAAAACTCGGCGCGCTCCCTGATCGCTCCGAACCTCCGCATCAGTTCATAGAGCCGCTCGGCGTGCTCCTCGAGCGCATCGGCAACCGCCCGCGAGATTTCGCTCTGCCCGGGAGCGGCTGCGCCTGGCGGAAGATTGACGGTAATCGAAGGCGACGAGTTAATTGTGATCGGCGCACGAATCTCGCTTGCCCTGCGCGTGCCGCCAGCGATGCGCGCCGGCGCGCGCCCCGCGCCCGCGCGTGGCGGCGACTGAGGGCGCTCCGATGCGACTATTGGAGAGCCCGCGAACACGCGACGGATGGCGGCGGGCAGAGTCATGATTGCAGGCGCCGCCGCGCGTCCCCCGCGCTGCGCCCGGTCGCCGCCATCCGCTCCACGAGCCATCCCGGCGCCGGAATCGGCGGCCCATCCGGCGACGAGGCTCCGGCGCGCGGCGCTTGCCGCCGCAAGCGTGGCGGTGAAACCAAGCCGTTGCGAACGCGGCGGCGCGCCCGCCGCTTCGGCGCGAGCCGGCACGAGTGCGGTGGGAACCGCGCTTGCGGCGCGGAAGACCAGGCGCGTCTGCGATTCGAGGCGCCGCGCCGAACCTAATCTCGCGGCTGCGACCCGCCGCGCGCCGAGCGCGCTCGCCACGGCGGCGCGCGGCGCCACCGCCGCACGGGCAAGACTCGGGCGCGACGGAGCCTGCGATGGACCGACGCGCGGATCGCCGGCGCGCGCCGCATGCGCGCCGCGCATCGTGATGCGCACGGCGGCGGCGATCGCGGCGCTTTCCCGCGCGCCAGGATTTCGCGCGCCGGATTGCGGCCGGTCCCCGGAGTACAAACCAGCGCCGGACGCCGCGGCGGACGCCGCTCGCGCGACACGCAACGGCGCCGCGTGGGCGCCCAGCGCGCGAGCCAGCGCGCTTGATCCGGGGCCTGCCGCGGCGACCGGCGCGAGCTGTGCGCTCGCGCGTGCGCCGGCGCCGACCTGTCTCGCGATCCGCGCGAACGCCGCAATCGGACCTCGAGCGATTCGACCGTCAATCATCTAGGCATCCTCCGCCGCCGCGATCGACGCGCCCCGGCATCACAGCTTGATTTCGAGCAACGCGCTGCGAATCTTTTCCGCGGCGCCGGGCGAGAGTCCTTCGGCGCGCGCCTCTTCGACCCGCGCCGCGGCCGCATCGACGCCCGCGCCGACCCGCGAGCGTGCGTCAATCCGCCATCGTTCCATCTCGATTTCCTGCTTGTTCATCGTGCATAGAGTTCTCGCGATCGCGTGAATGTCCGGAGCCTTCTGCCCGCGTTTGTTCGTTTTATCGAGCAGATTGCGCAGAATTTCGAACAGGTGCGATTGAACCATTCGCGCCAGGGCGCGATGCATCACGTCGTCATCGCCCGCGGTTTCTTTGGCGATCACGCGCGCCTCGGCGAGGGCCAGCCGCACCGTCTCGAGCTGTTCGGCGAATTTTTCGGCCGCGCTACGTCTTTTTCGGCCGGGCTTGCGCGGTGCGGCGAGGTTGTTTGCGCTGTCCGACGCCACGCCGCTCACCAGTACTTGCGCGGGCGCGCGATTCCGGCCGGCGCGGTCTGGTTGTACTCGACCACGTCAACCCCGTGCGCGGTAAGCCGTGCGAACCAGGTGCCGCGCTCCTGACCGTCGAGCTCGACGAGTCCCAGGTCGGCCAGATAGCTGAGCTCGCGGCGCACCGCGTTGAGCGAGAACGACAGCTTGAGGTCGGCCAGCACGCGCCAGATGATTTGTTCGGACACCACGCTCGGGCGGCCGGCGTCGACCACGCGCAGGATCCGCCAGCGGGCTTCTTCGCGCTGCTTCTGTTCGAGATCGATTCCGTCAGCCATACAGTCTTTCCTTCAGTGTCGCGATCTCCTGGCGCATCTCCTCGCGCATCGCGTCCAACTTCGCATCGAGCGTTGCGCCAAACCTGATCCAGTCCTCGCGCCGCACGTACTCGAGCGGCAGCGACGCGCGCAGTTCGTAGAGCCCGCGCTCGATTTCGGCCCACCGGCTCGAGTCGCGCAGGACGGCCTGCTGATGCCGCTCCAGGAGCCATCGCAACGCCCCCAGGTTCAGGCCGGCCAGGGTCAACCCGGCGGTCACAAGCGCGGCGACCGCGTCCCAGTTCATCGCACGCCGCCGCGGTCATCGGCGGCCATCCGCGCCTCGCGCCGCTCCGGGGCGGGATCGGGCTCGGTGCTCTTCTTGATCGCGCACGCTCCCGCCATCGCGAGCATCACCACCCCCAGGCCGCGCCCGTAGGCGTCGGCGTCGCCCGCGCCGAAGCGGCGGGTCAGGGCGACCTGCACGCTCCAGAACACGATGTAGGCAAATGCGCCCAACACGCCGACCACCCGCGCGGCATCGTAGGTCAGGTTGTCCTTGCCGGTCAGAATGTCACTGAGCAGTTTCACCGCTTTGACTTCCTTGTGCCTGCGGAGCGGAGCAGGCCCGCAGCAGCTCATCGCGCTGCGCAACCGAGGCCTTCAGGATCACCACCGTGGCCGCGTACGCGCGAACCGTGTCCGCGGGCGCGGAGCCAGCGCCTAGATTCGCGATCGGAAGGCGCGGATGCCCCGGCGCGGACGCGGCGCAATACACCGGCTCGGGAATCGGCACGCTCACCTTCATCGGCTCGAGGATCGGCGCCGCGGCACGCGCGCATCCACCGAGCATCGCCGCGATCGACAGGACCGCGGCCATCCGCACGGACGCTGGCTTCACCATGACCCGAGCTCCTTGGCCTGCGCGTTGGCCCATCCGATCGCCGCGTCGCAGCCGGGCGCGACGCGGGCGTTGGCAATAGCCTCGGCCTGGGTGGCGGCCTTGCGCATCCCCGCCGAAGCGACAGCGGCCAGATTCGCCTCGCGAGTCTGGGCCGCGTCGGTGGCATTCTCGGCCGCCGCGCGCAGCGCGGCGACGGCGGCGTTCTGCTGGGCGACGGCGCCCTGGCAGGCGGCGACCGAGGCACGCGCGGCGGCGAGATCGGTTTCGAGCACTGCGGCGTGCGCGCGCGCGGCGTTGCGCTCGTGGACCAGCACGGCGGCTCCAAGAGCCACCGTGCCGACCACAGCCAGGATCGCGAGCGGGCGCCAGCTCGCACCCAAGAGTCCCAGTAAGGCAGGCATCGCGGTCGCGCCCTACTTCGCCGCGGTCGCCGTCGCGCCGGCGCTCGAATGGATCGCGGCGGCGAGCTTCTCAGTCGCCTGCGCGTGATGCTCGAGCGCGGCGGTATGCTGCGCCGAGACGGCGGCGCCGTGCACGGCGGACTCGACCGAGCCCAGGCGCGAGTCGAGCGCGTGAACCATCGTGGCCAGGTCGGCGACCAGCTTGCGGCCGAACAGCGTGCCGAGCGCGAAGCCGCCGGCCAATGCGATCGCGGCCCCGGCCAGAGCGGTCACTTGCAGTAGATCAGTCATCGCGAACCTCCGTTGGCGAACCTGCTTGGGCGCGCACGTGCCGCGCCGGTTATTCGTACGCGCGATTTAGCCAGCCGGTCAGAAACTCGCGGTCACCGCCCGGACGCGCATCGCGCGCGAGCGCCGCGGTCACGCGATAGTATCCGGCCGCCTCCGAGCGCAGTGCCGCCATCAGGGCCAGAGGCTCGGCGCGCTGCGCGGCGGCCGCGGTTTCGGGGCCCAGGACGTCGTCTTCGGTGACCCGATGCCCAGCGGCGCGCAGCGCGCGCTGCACGCATCCGATCGCGTGCGCGGGCCCGATGTTCACGGCCAGGTCGAAGACCTTGGCGGCGATCGGACCGGGCAGCGCGTCAAGACCGTAGCGGCGCCAGTAATCGCGATGGTAGATCGCGATCGCATCGGCGCGGGTCAGATGCGCGATATCGAGGTTCGGATACTCGCGCGCGGAAATTCCGAAGCGGGTGAGACCGCCCGGATCTCCCGAGACCCGCTCGAGACCGCCCTCGTCGGCGAGCACACGGGCGACGGCGCCAAGGAATTCGGGCGAATAAGTTTCGGCGGGCTCGGATGCGTCGTCCACGGCAATACTCACTGCGGGCAACGCGGGCGTTGAAGCGGCGAACGATTGCGCCGCTCAGGGGCAGAATTTAGCCGGTCTTGCGCCGGTGCATAAGGCTGAACAGTTCAGCCTTGTTTTTTTACCGAAAATACCTTATAGACGTAGCGCTCCGTACACCCCAGAGTCCGAGCGATCCGCGACACGCTGAGCCCGCGCGCGCGCAACGCGATTATCTGCGCGCGCCGCAGCGCGCGGTCGGGATGCGCCGGGATCATCACGCGATCGCCGCCGTATTGGCGTGCCAGCCGAATCGCAGCGGCCAGTCCGATCGATCGGGAAATCTGATCCTTGGCCGAGACGGTGGCTGGAATATAAACCCGGCGCCCGCCGAAATCGCGAGCCAGATTGGTGACCGCCTCGACCCCGACCACGCGCGTGATCTCTCCGATCAGCGAATTGCGGCTGAGCTCAATTCCCGCGCGCCCCGACGCGCGCGCGACTCGCGCCAGCAACTGGTAAAGGCGCGAATCGGCGTGCGCCGCGCTCACAGGCGGTACGCCGCTCGCAGGTTGCGGGGAATCGAGCCGATTCCGCGTTCGCGATCGTACACCACCCGCCAGCTCAGCTCCGCGATCTCGGCTACGCACAGCGGACAGACTCCGTGATGCTTCGCCGCGGTCGCAAGGCGCACCGGTGCGTGGCACCACAGGCACTTGGTCATGCGAATCGCGCTTGGGGTTGAGGTTGGACGGGCGTGATGGTCCTGCTGGAGCATGAGGCTCTCCAGACGGCATTCGCCGCGAGACTCGGGCGTGGAGGCGGCCGCGAGCACGAACTATCGATGCGGATGAGACAGAGCGCGGACGGCCCGGTGCGGGAAACAGCAAGGCGGCCGGATCGGGGCGCAGGCACGGCGCCTGCGCCTGTGGATAATCGACGGGCGTTCCCAATCCAATGCTTGCTTTGCCTGTCATCCGCATGCCAAAAACAGCTATTCCACAAACAGTGGAGTTGAGTCAACAGAAAGTGTTTACAGTTGAAGACGCCGAGTTCCGCTCCCGCCTGGCACAGGTGCTCGCCAGATTCGGCTCGGTCGCCGCGCTGGCGCGCGCGATCGGCGTGTCCAACAACGCGATCTACAAATGGCTGCAGGGCGACGGCCAGCCCAATCTGAGCAATCTGATTGGGCTTTCGCGCGCGGCGCGGGTGTCGATCGAATGGCTCGCCACCGGACGTGGCGCGGCCGCCGCACGCGCCGGCGCGGCCAGCGCGCTTGATTCCAGGTACACGCTGATGCCGCGCTTCGACGCGCGGCGCCACCCACGCGCGCGGACCGGACTCAGGAGCGATCAGATCGTCGACAGCCTGGCGTTCAAATCCGAATGGGTGCGCACGCGGCTCGGCGCGGAGCCGCGCAATCTGCTGCTGCTCGAGATCGCGGGCGACTCGATGGCGCCGACGCTCAATGAATCCGACCTGGCGCTGGTTGATCTGGGCGAGCCGCGTTTTCGGCGCGATGCGATCTACGTGCTGCGCCACGCCGACGAGCTGGCGGTGCGGCGCGTGCAGCGGCGCCCCGACGGCAGCTTCATCATCAAGAGCGACAATCCGGCCTACCAGCCGATCGTCGCCGAGGGCGACTCGATCGCGATTATCGGCAGCGTGATCTGGTCGGGCACGCGCCGCTAGCGGGGCGGGCGTCAATCGATCCGGCGTCCGCTCACGGGATCGAACAGATGCAGCTTCGCGGGATAAAAAAAGCAGCGATGGGTTTCGCCTGGTTCGACGCGGCGGGTCGCCAGAGCGCAAATCAAGCTGGTCCCGGACTGCTGGCCGCCGCCCGGATGCGCGAGCGACCCGCGGACGATGAACGACGCACCGGAAAACTCGACGCTGTGAATCTTGAGTTCGATCGACGCGGCGCCGGCCGCGGGCTCGAGCGCCAAGTCCGCCGGCCTGAGTCCCACGCGGACCGCTTCAGGAGCGCCCGCCGGAACCGCCGCCGGGATTCGCACACCTCCGATCTCCAGGCCGCCGCGATCCATCGCGATCCGCGCGTCAAAGAAATTCATCGCCGGCTCGCCGACGAATCCCGCGACAAATTCGGTCTCGGGACGATTGAAAATCTCCTCCGGAGATCCAATCTGCTCAATCCGCCCGGCGCGCATCACGGCGACCCGGTCGGCCAGCGCAAGCGCCTCGATCTGATCGTGCGTCACCAGGATGAAGGTGCGCCGGGTGGCGCGCTGAAGGTTTTTCAGCTCGACGCGCACCGAGGTGCGCAGGCGTGCATCGAGGCTCGCCAGCGCTTCATCCATGAGGATGATTTCCGGGTCGCGGACCAGCGCGCGCGCGAGCGCTACGCGTTGGCGCTCACCGCCGGAAAGCTCGGCGGGGCGTCGTTCGAGTCCAGCGCTCAAGCCGGCGCGCGCGGCGGTCTCGCGCACGCGCCGATCGATCTGGGCGGGCGCAAGTTTGATCAGCCGCAGCGGGAACGCGATGTTCTCGAATGCGCTCATGTGCGGATAGAGCGCGAGGTTCTGGAACACCATCGCGATCCGTCCGCGCGAATTCGCGTTGCCGGAACCCGATCGGTCCCCGAACTCGATCGTGCCGGCGCTGGGAATGTCGAGGCCCGCGATCAGGCGCAGCAGCGTGGTCTTGCCGCATCCCGAGGGGCCCAGCAGGACCAGAAATTCTCCGGCCGCAACCTCGAGCGAAACCCGGCGCACGCCGCCGCCGGAAGGGAATTCGCGGGTCAGATTGCTTACGCTCAGCGCTCGCATCGCATCGATATCCTATCGCGAGCCGCCGGTTATCAGCGCGCCGCGCAGCGTTGGACCAAGCGCGATCACCACGCATAGCGCCGGAACCATCATCAGCAGCGCCAGAGCGCTGGCGGGACCGACGTTACCGAAGACGGTGTAGTAATAAAGCAGCGGAGGCAGCGTGCGATTGGTCTGCTGAAGCAACAGCGCGAAGCCGAACTCGTCCCAGCTCAGGATGAAGCACAGGATGAACGCGGCGGCCAGCGCGCCGCGCACGATCGGAAGATCGATCGTCAGGAACACGCGAACCGCGGAGGCGCCGTCGAGCCACGCGGCCTCTTCGACTTCGGCCGGGACGGCGGCGAATGCGGCATACAGCGTCAGCGCCGCGGTCGGAATGGCGATCGCGCAATGGATGATCGCCAGACCGAGCGCGTCCGGAGTGTCGGCGAGGCCGATCGCGCCAAGCATGGCGGCAGCGGGAATCGCTACCGCGAGCATCGGCAGCAGCCGCACGCCCGACAAGGCCGCGAAGCCCGCCCGGCGCGCGGCGCCCGCGCGCGCCATCGCGTATGCCAGCATCGCGCCCATCGCGGTTGCGCCAACGGCGGAGACCACGCCGACGCCCAGGCTGCGCGCGATCGCGCCACGCAGCTCACGCACCGTGAAGACCTGCGCGAAATTCGCAAGCGTGATTTTGCGCGGAAGCCAGAAGGGCGGCCATGCGAAAGTCTCGAGCTCGGGCGTCAACGCCTGCTTGGCGAGGAGGTACAGCGGTATCACGGCGGCCGCGATCACGATCGCGCCGAGCGCGGCGCCCAGCATCGCGAACCCGCCGCCGCGCCCGGCACGCGCGCCGGGTTTCACGCCCGGGCTCCCAGGTCCGAAGACCAGCGCCGCACGGCAAGGGCGCCGCCGAGTGCGAACACCGTCACCATCAGCGCCAGCACCATCGCCGCCGCCATCGCGACCCGCGGCGCCTGCGCGTCGGTCCATTGCCCGTAGGCATAGGTGGACAAGACGGGGACGGCTTCCGGTCCGGTCAGCACCAGCACGGTCGAGAAGATTCTAAGCGCGTCGATTCCGCGCAGGATCGCCGCGCCCGCGATCGCCGGCGCGAGCATCGGCAGCGTCACGTACCGGAACGCCGCCAGTGGCCCGGCGCCATCGAGGCGCGCGGCCTCGTACAGCTCGGCGGGAATCGTTTGCAGGCCGGCAACCAGCATCAGCATCACGATCGGCGTGACGTGCCACGCATCGACCACGACGATCGAGAGCATCGCCAGCGATCCGCGCGGGGCGAGCCACGCGGCGGGGGCGATGCCGACCGCGGCCAGCGCACCGTTGACGTATCCGCGCGGCATCAGCAGGTAGCGCGCGATCGTCAGGATGACGATCTCGGGAATCGCAAACGGCAGGATCGCGGCGGCCTCGAGCACCGGCGAGCGTCTGGCGCGCGCGGTGATCGTCAGCGCCATCGCGAGCCCGGCCGCGAGTTCGAGGGCGAGGCTCGCGATCGGGAGCAGCAGGTTATCGAGCGCCGCCCTCCAGAACATCGGATCACGGGCGAGCGCGGCGTAGTTTTCGAGCGACGGACCGCCGCGATCGAACGAATCGGCAAGCCCGCCGAGGGCGGGTACGACCAGCGTCGCGACCATGAACAGGGCGGGTGCCGCGACGAACACGGCCCGCAAGCGGCGCGCCTGCCAGTTCATGGTTCGAGCCCCGCGCAGCATCGCCGTCCGTCATCCGCGGGCGCCGAGGTTCGGGAAGCGCGCAGCGCCCGCCGTCCGGGCAGGATTGCGGCCAGAGCGGCTTGTGGAGCTGCCGCTCTGAACAGCACCGCGCGGATCGCGCGCTGCCATCGATTACTCAGTTGCGGATAACATTCGAGCGTGGGCCGCGCGCGCACGTACGGACGCATGGCGGTGAAACCGGCGTAGAGCGTCGCGTCCTCGCTGCCCGCGGGCGCGGCGACCGAGCCGTACCATCCAAGCTCGCGGCTGAGCCGGGCCTGCGCCTGAGCGGTGAGGAGATATCTCAGGAACTCGCGCGCGAGCGCGGGATGCGGCGCCGAGAGGGGGATCGCCAGGTAGCCGCCGCCGAGCGGGGTTGCCATCCCGCCGGGACCGGCGGGGATAGGCGCGCTCAAGTCAACCGCGGGCGCGAGTCCCTTGGACTTCAGATATCCGATCGCGAACGGCCAGTTGAAATGAATCCAGACGCTGCCGCGCGCCTGCGCCTCGAGCACCGGCATCTCGCGGAACACCGCGGACTCATCGTTCAGATCGGGCGCCAGGGCGCGCAGGAAATCGAACCCGCGCAGCGATCCGGGCGATTCCGGATCGCATTCGGCGCCGCCCGCGCTCCACACGAACGCCATCGCGTCGCACACCGCGCCTTCATAGCGCGCACCCTTGAGGGCGAGCTTGCCCGGATGCGCGCGGGCAAAGCGCTCGAGTTCGTCCCAGGTGCGGGGCGGGTCGGGCACTTTAAGGCGGTTATAGACCATCGCCTGCCACATCAAGCGATGCGGAATAAAATATATATGCAGATTTGTGGTTGCCGCGGCCCACGCCGCCTCGGAGAATAGAGAGTGCGCGGACGGCGATACGATATCATCGAGCGCGGCAACGCCGGGGCGCGCGCGGCCGAGCATCGCGAGATCCAGTTCAACCAGATCGAGCGATCCGCGGCGGCTCGCGGACTGCACGCGCAGCGCCTGCAGGATGTCGCCGTAGGTTTGGGCGACGAGGTTGACGCGCACGTGATGGGCGGCCTCGAAGCTGGAAACGAACCTTGCATAGCGTGCGGCCTCGGACGGAAAGACGCCGAGCGCGATATTGAGCTGGGCGCGGCCAGATTCGCGGGCGCGGCATCCGGCGAGACAAACCGCGAGCAGCGCCGCAACGATCAGCGCGAGCGCGCTGCGCGATGAGTGCCGCACTGAGGAACTTTGTGTCACGATCATTAGACCCGTGCCAATGGAAAATCAGCGATGAACCAAACCAGTATTCCCGCCAGCACCACCACCGCCAGCGCCGAGCAGGCCTTCGAGTTCTGCGCGCGGCTTAACCTGACGCTGCTGACCGGACGCAGAGCGCGCGATCTTGCCGAGATGGCCGAGAACCTGCGCAGCGTGCCCGGCTCGGTAATCTATCATCACACTCACCATTTTCTGGTCCAGCATCAACACCTGTCGCCGGAGCCGCCGAACGACTTTGCGTATTGGGTTTCAAACATACTGCTCGAGCGCCGGCTGGGCGAGGAGCTGGCGGCGATCGACGTGATGCGGTTTGCGACGATTCATGATTTGCGCGCGGCGCTGGTGCGGGTCATCGAGGCGAACCTCGAGCGCACGCGCGAGGTTCGGGCGGCGCCGCTTGGGCAGGAGTTTCACTTCATGCGCTCGGTATCGTTCGTGCTGCCGACCGGAGTGCGCGCGGCCGGCCTGCGCGAGTTGCGCAACGCGCTGGCCTACGTGTCGCGCAGCGCAATCTCGTATCACATGTTCGACGCGCGGCTGCGCCTGGAGCGCGCCGACAACGACTTCGCGGCGTGGATCGAAGGGCAGCTTGGCGAGCATGCGCTGGCCGAGGCGCTTAGGACCATCGACCCGTATACTCACACTGAAGAGGGGCTGCGGCGCAAAATGATTAATCTGATTGACCAGCGGCTGGGCAACTAAGATGAGCGCAAAGCTCGCAGAGTATATTCCGATCGTCGGCGAAGGCGTGGTGCAGGAACTCTCGGTGTTGGGGGCGCGGCTGGCCGGCAAGACGGTGGTGAACGTGAACTCGACGCGCATCGGCGGCGGAGTGGCCGAAATTCTGGGGCGGCTGATTCCGCTGCTCGGCGAGGTCGGGATCAACGCGCGCTGGGAAGTGGTCGAGGGCACGCAGGATTTTTTCGCGCTAACCAAGCATCTGCACAACGCGCTGCACGGCACGCCGCACACCTTCACCGCGGAGGACCGGGGCGTCTTCGACAACACCACGGCGCGCAATCTCGAGCGGCTCGATCTGCGCGGCGACATCATGTTCATCCATGATCCGCAGCCGGTCGGGCTGATTCGCAAGCGCGCCGCGATTGGCGGGAAGTGGCTGTGGCGATGCCATATCGACCTGTCGGCGCCCGCGCCGGGGGCGTGGGAGTTTATCGAACCGATGGTGCGGCAGTATGACCTGAGCGTGTTCTCGGCGCCGCAGTTCACGCGCGCGCTGGCGATTCCGCAGGTGCTGATCTCGCCGTCGATCGACCCGCTCTCGGACAAGAATCGCGAGCTCAGCCGCACCGAGATCGAGGCGACCCTGCTGCGCCTGGGGATTCGCAGCGACAAGCCGATCGTCACGCAGATTTCGCGCTTCGACCGGCTCAAGGATCCCCTGGGCGTGCTCGAAGCGTGGCAGCTCGCGCGCCCGCGCGTCGATTGCCAACTGGTGCTCGCAGGCGGCGGCGCCGACGACGATCCCGAAGGGGCGGAGGTGCTGCGCGAGGTGCGCGATCGCGCGGGCAACGACATGGACGTGCATATCCTGGATCTGCCCCCGACTTCGCATCTGGAAATCAACGCGATCCAGAGCGCGTCTGCGATCGTGATTCAGAAATCGCTGCGGGAAGGATTCGGGCTGACGGTGTCCGAGGCGCTGTGGAAATCCAAGCCGGTGATCGCGGGCGCGGCGGGCGGAATTCCGCTCCAGATCACGCACAAGTATTCGGGTATCCTGACCCACACGATCGAAGGCACCGCGTTCTGGATCAAGCAGTTGCTGTCCGAGCCGGAGTTCGCGCGGCAGCTCGGGCGCAACGGGCACAATCACGTGCACGCGAATTTTCTGCTGACCCGGCACATGCGCGATTACATGCTCGCGTTCCTGCTGCTCGAGCATCCGGACGCCGACGTGATCAGGCTGTAGGCCCGCCGCGCAGTCAAGCGGCCGAGCGATGGGTGGCCGGAGCGTGCTCGGCGCGGCTCAGATTAATCGCGGTGTTGATCAGGCACACGTGGGTGAAGGCCTGCGGAAAATTGCCGACCTGGCGGCGCAGCACCGGGTCGTATTCCTCGGCGAGCAGGCCGAGATCATTGCGCAGCGTGAGCAGGCGCTCGAAGATCTCGCGCGCCTCGGCGTGGCGGCCGGCTAGCGCCAGATTATCCGCCAGCCAGAAGGTACAGGCCAGGAACGCCCCCTCGCCGGGCGGCAATCCGTCCACCCCCGACTCGCTCTGATAGCGGCTGACCAGGCCGTCGCGCATCAGCTCGCGCTGAATCGCCGCGACGGTCGCGGTGACGCGCGGATCGCTGGCGGGCAGAAAACCCACCAGCGGGATCATCAGCAGCGAGGCGTCGAGCATGGTTGAACCGTAGTACTGGACAAAGGCGCCCCGCGCGGAGTTGAAGCCACGCGCGCATACGTCGCGATGGATTTCGTCGCGCAGCGCACGCCAGCGCTCGACCGGTCCGGCGGCGCCAAAGCGCTCGACCGCTTTGACCGCGCGATCGGCCGCCACCCACGCCATCACCTTCGAGTGGGTGAAATCACGCCGCGGGCCGCGCACCTCCCAGATTCCGCTGTCGGGCTGGCGCCATCCGGTCTCGAGAAATTCCATCAGCGCGGTCTGTACGCGCCATGCGTCGTCCTGGGGCTGAATACCGTATTTCATCGCGACGTGCAGCGTGTCCATCACTTCGCCGTACACGTCGAGTTGAAGCTGATCGTGCGCGCCGTTGCCGATCCGGACCGGGCGGCTGTTTTCATAACCGGGCAGCCACGGCAGCTCGAACTCCTGGAGCATCCACTCGCCCGCGATTCCGTACATGATGCTGGTGTCCTGCGGATGGCCGGCGACGGCGCGCACCAGCCATTGGCGCCATGCGACAGCCTCTTGCGTGTAGCCGGAAATCAACAGCGCGTACAGGGTCAGCGTGGCGTCGCGCAACCAGCAGTAGCGGTAATCCCAGTTGCGCGGACCGCCGATGCTCTCCGGGAGCGAGGTGGTCGGCGCGGCGACCATCCCGCCGGTGCGATGATAGGTCAGCGCCTTGAGCGTGATGAGCGAGCGCAGCACGGGCTCGCGCCACTGCCCGCTAACGGTGCATCGCGCGGACCACTCGCGCCACCACGCCTCGGTGTCGGCCAGCATCCGGATGGGATGGCGAGTCCCGGGCTCGGCCTCGTTCGAGGGATACCAGGTCATCGTGAACGGAATGGTCTGGCCCTCGGCGACGTTGAAAGACCCGACGGTGGTGAAATCCTGGCCGTGCAGGCGCGCCGAGGTTCTGACCCGCACGGCGTTGGGCCCCGCGATCGCGCTGAGGCCGAAATCCTGATGGGTGACCCACGGGATGGTGTGGCCGTAATCGAAGCGCAGGGCAAGCTCGGTGCGCATGCGGGGATTTCCGCGCACCCCGCGCACGATCCGGATCAAATCGACCCGGTCGCGGCTTTCGGCGATCGGCATGAAATCGGTCACCGCGGCAACACCGGATTGGGTCTCGAACTCGGTTTCGAGGACCAGCGTCGATTCGAGGTAGCGGCGACGCACCGCGATCGTCTCGCCCTCGGGCGCGATCAACCATCTGCCGTGCTCGGGACCGCCCAGCAGCGCGGCGAAACATGCGCCGGAATCGAAGCGCGGCATGCATAGCCAGTCCACCGAACCGTCGCGCGCGACCAGAGCCGCAGTGTGGGTATTTCCGATCAGGGCGTAGTCCTCGATTCTCGAACTCATAAAGTTAACCCCTGGCGATGCTACACCGACGGCGCGGAAATTGCCCGCGGCATCCGGTAAAGGGCGAATTCTTGCCGTGGCGTCAAGCCCTGCCCAAGCGCGATAATGGCGGCGCCGGTTATCCATATGCGGTCAATATGTAACTTGAAAAATGCGCTCGGCGGCGGACCCGCCGCGGCGGCGATGCTGCTCGGGATCGCGCTATGCCTGGGCGGATGCGCCCAGAACAGCTCCGGCGAGCGGCGTTTTTTCCGGCCCGAGTACGGACTCGGCACGCACGGGCGCAAGACCTGGTTCGATCATCTGGTCGAGGTCGATCCGGGCGGAATCACGACCCAGATTGCGCCCGACTATCTGCACGACGCGCCAGTCCGAATCGCGGTGCTGCCGTTTGGCGACCTGGGCAGCGCCAACTACATCGTGAACAAGGTTCCGCTGACACATCGCAACGCCTCCGAGCGCGAGAACTGGGCGTGGACCGACGCCAACCGGATGCGGCGCTCGGTTCACGGCTATCTGTCCGAGCGGGAATTTCTGGTGGCCAATCTGATCCAGGTCGATTCGATTCTGCGCGAGCACGGAATAGACACGGAGCAAAAGCTCGAGCAGGTCGCGCCTCAGACGCTCGGAAAATGGCTCGGGGTCGATGCGGTGATGTACGGCAACGTCACCCATTACGAGGCGTACTATGCGTTCATGCTCTCGGCCTGGCAAGTCGGCGCCGACGTACGAATGGTCTCGACGCATGACGGCCAGCAGCTATTCGCCGCGTACGGCAGCCGCTACAGCGTGAACCTGCAACCGGCGTGGGATCCTATCGATATCGCGATCAACTCGGTGCTGGGGCTCCTGCAATTGCGCGACGTGGTCCTGGCCCGCGCCGAGGAAGAGGACGCCCGGGAGATCGTGCTGCGCATCCCGCATTCGCCGCGCCTCGAGCGGGAGTTGATCGAAGAGGCGACGGACGGGACGATCGAATATGCGCGGGTCCCGGCACCGGCCGCGGCGGGAAATTGAACCCGCGGCGCGCGCGCGTCATTTAGTCGAACGCGATATCAGCGCTTCGATCACTTCGAGGTCGATCGGTTTTGCGAGTACATCCACCACCAGCTTGCGGCGCGGATCGGCAGGACTGACCTCGCCGGCGCCGCCGCTGATCAACAGCACCGGGATTTCAGGCGCGATCGCCGCGCTCTGCCGCGCAACCGCCCATCCGTCCATCCCCGGCATCTCGAGGTCGCAAATCACGAAATCGACGCGCGCGGCGCGGCTTAAAACGGCCAGCCCCTCGTAGCCATTGGAGGCCGCCGCGACGGCGTAGCCCTTGAGCTCAAGCGCCTCGTGCAACGCGTCACGGCTGCCGCAGTCATCGTCGATGATCAGCACCTGCCCCCGCGGGTCGCTCGATCGCTCGTGGATGGGTTCGCCCGGATCGACGGCCGTGACGGACGCGGCGCCCGCGCTCGCAAGCGCAAGCGTGATGATCGCGCTTGTGTCGGCGCGAACTTCGACCGTCAGGCGTGCGCCCAGACGCACCGCCGGCTCCGAGGCGGAAACTATCCGCGCGATCTCGCGCGCCTCGATGAGCGCGCGGCCGATCGCTCGAGCCGCGTTCACGCCGCCAGCGCGCGCGATGCGCTGCGGCTCGAGCGTAACCGTCAGCTGCCCCGCGCTCGAGGATGCGTTTATCAGGATCACGCCGCCCGAGGGCATCGCGTCGCAGATGGACAGGAGCAGATGCTCGAGCAGGCGGCTCAGATGTTCGGGAACCAGCACCAGGGTTTCAAGCGCCAACAGCTCCAAATCGAGAGACCACGCGCGGCGCCCGTCCGGATCGCGAAGCCGCAGTCGCTCGCGCACCCGCTCGACCGCGGCGCGAATCAGGCCCGACGGGTCGATTGCGATCGGGTCCAAACCGCTGCCCGCGTGCTTAATCATCCCGTCCATGTACGACACCACGGCTCCGAACACCTGCGCGCGCCCGGAAGAATCTTCACGGTTCCCGGCACGATACGGAAAATATCCAGCCGCGACGCGATCTGCGTTGGCATACCGACCCAAGGGAGCATTACTTGTGCCAGCGCCAACGCGCAAATCGCGCGTGGCGCGCCCCGAGCGCGAAGATCGCCGCGGATTGCGCCGCACAATGCTCTTGCCCGATACTTGTCAGGCTCGGGGATTCTTCATTATGCACCGCCTGCGCGCACGATTCCTGATCGCTTTTCTGCTCCTGCAATTACTCCCGACCATCGCGATTGCGATGTTCTCGCTGTCGTACACGATCAAGAACGTGATCGACGCGATCGCCGACTCGGGCAATCTGATGACCGAGCAGATCTATGAGCAGATCCGAACCACCCTGGAAGTTTCGCACACCGATCCCGCCGCCGCGCTGCGGGGCGACGACGCGCTCAAGTCCCTGCTCGCGTCAACCCAGGCGTTCGGCTCCGCAGTGGTCGGCGCGTCCGTGCTTGACGCACACGATCGCGTGATGGTCGCGCCCGACGACACCTCGGCGGGACGCCGCGAGCCCCTGGCTCCATCGATACGCGCGCTGCAAGACCGGCTTTCGAGCTGGTGGCCATTCACCGCGCTCGAGGCGTTGCGGGCGGCCCGCGAATACTCGATTACGCGTCCAATTGAAATCGCCGGCAAACCGTTCGCCTCGATCTCGGTGACGATCACCACCGCCCTGATCGCGGGCCGGATGCGGCGCCTTGCGCTGGTCTTCGCCGGCTTTATCGCGCTCGATCTGATCGCGGTGATCGTCGCCGCGCTGGTCGTGCGCAGTCTCATGTTCCAGGGCTTCAGCCTGATCGCGGCGGGCCTCGGACGCGCCGACGAAGCGCGCTCAGTCGCCAGCGCCGACAACCAACTCAGTAGCCTTGCCGATCGCTTCCGGCGCCTCTCTCGCCAAGTGCATACGGAATCCGGCCGCTGGGAGACCAAACCCAGCCACGCCTTCGACATGATTCGCTCGATCCGCGACGGCGTGCTGCTGCTCGACGGCGAAGGCACCCTCCTGTTCGCCAACCCGCAGGCACGCACGGTGCTGGGCCTGTCGCGGACCAGCACCGCCGAGGGACGCGCGCTGCGCGTGCTGCTCGGCAAAGGCCATCCTCTCGTCCTGATGTCCGCGGCGGCGATCGAGTCCGGCGCGGAGGCGCACGACGTCCCGATCCGCGGCGACAACGCCGAATCCGAGCGCGCCTCGATGCTGGTGTCGTTCTTCCGGCTCGGCAGCGGCCGCAGCCCGATGGGCCTGCTGTTGGTGCTGCGCGACATGAACGCCGTTCACGAACTCGAGACCGTGGTCGAGTACTCGAGCCGGCTGGCGCGTCTGGGTGCGCTCATCTCGGGCGTGGCGCATCAGTTGCGCAGCCCGTTGCAATCGATGACTTTGCGCCTGGGGCTGATCCATGACGATGCGGCGGCGGGCCACGATATCGCGCGCCATCTCGAACATCTGCGCGTCGACGTGCGCCGCCTCGATCAGTCGGTCGAGGCGATGCTGCGATTCATGCGTCCGGCCGAGCTCAAGATCAGCGAATTCAATCCCAACGATCTGCTGACCGAACTCAGCGCCCGCGTAAAGCCTGACAATGTAACGGTGGCCCTGCAGCTTGATCCCGGGCTGCCCGAAATCAGCGCGGATCGCGCGATGGTCTCGGAGGCGCTTGCAAACCTGATTCAGAACGCGATACAGGCGATGCCGGACGGCGGGCCGGTGACGCTGGGCAGCCAACGGCGCGACGGGATGGTCGAGATCGAGGTGGCGGATGCCGGCCAGGGGATTGCTCCGGATGAAATCGAGCGGATTTTCGACCTGTACTACACGACCAAGCGCGAAGGCAACGGGCTCGGTCTCCCGCTGGCGCTGCGCGCGATCGAGTTGAATCAGGGCACCATTGAGATAGCATCCAACCTTGGCCACGGAACCACTTGCACAGTCAGATTTCCGGCATCAGCCGATGCGCAGGGCGCGCACCCCGACTCGAACGATTCGCAGTAATTCAGGCATCCAGACTTTGCGCAACCTATCAACCGGCCTGCTCGTCGCCGCTCTGGCGATGACGCTTAGCACGTGCTCCGAATGGCAGCCGTTCTACACCCCGCCCAATGGCGCGTCGGGGTCGCCGGCGGCGGCCACCACGCCGGATGCGCAGGCGGCGGATAATGACGCGGCGGCCATCGCGATTCAGAAGGCCAATCGCGCGGCGCAAAAGGCCGCCGAAGCGGCCCAGATCGCGGCCGAGGCCTCTGCCGCGGCGCGCGACGCCGCCGCAGCCGCCGCCAAGGCAACGCACGGGGCGCGCCCCGTATCGGGCGCGACTCCGGCGTCGGGCGGCGCGTCGGTCGATCAACGGCCGTCGGCGGCTTCGTCGGCCGCGACCCGGGCTGGAGCTGGCGGCATCACGAGCGGCCAGCGCACCGCAAGCGCGGCCCCGGCGCTGATAACGGATTCATCCACCGACCGGCGCGACGAGGCCGTCGGGTCGATTCAGGCGGCGAGCGCGGCGGTCGGGCGCATCGATCGAACCCATCTCGGCGACGCCGACGCGCAGAGCTACGATCTTGCGGTCACTCTGCTCGACAGCGCACAGAAGTCGCTTACGCGAAAACAGTATGCGGCGGCGGCGAGCCTGTCGCGCAAGGCAACCATTCTGCTGAGCACAATTCCGGGCCGCTGATAACGCGCGTAGAGCACCGCGGCGAACCTCTCCACGGGTGTCGCACCTGTCCACGGGTGTCGCACCTGCGGGCCCCGATCTATAATTCACCTCGAGTCGGCAATCTTTTGCGGTCGTCGCGCGGGATCGATATTCAATTTCCCGCTCGATCAATCCGCGCGCGACAAATGCCTGCTCGCCACGAGGATGCACTGATGGCCAGCCCAACTCGAATTCTGGTTGCCGAGGACGACACCTCGACCCACCAGACGTGGCGCGAATCTTTGACCGCGTGGGGTTTCGCCGTCGAAGTAGCCGAAGACGGCGTGCGCGCCCTCGAACTCGTCAAATCATTCAATCCGCATCTGCTGCTCGCCGACGTCAAAATGCCGCGCAAGAACGGACTCGAACTCCTGCGCGATATCCGCGAGATGGGTATCGACCTGCCGACGATCATGATCTCGGGCGAAGGCGATTTTCCCGAGGCGGTCGAGGCGATCAAACTCGGCGCGGTCGATTATCTGCGCAAGCCGGTTGACCCGCCGCATCTGCGCCAGATGCTCAAGACCCTGGCCGGCGGTATCGAGGTCCGCGAGCAGAACCTGGCGCTGCGCCGCCGCCTGGCCGAGGTCGGCGAGCTCGGTCCGCTCTACGGCCGATCGCCCGCGATGCGCAAGGTGCTCGTCGCCGTCGAGCGCGTCGCACCGTCGTCGGCCTCGGTGGTGATCTCGGGCGAGAGCGGCACGGGAAAAGAGCTGGTCGCGCGGACGATCCATGAGATGTCGCCGCGGCGCGGTGCCGCCTACGTCGGCGTCAACTGCGCCGCGATTCCAGAGACCCTGATGGAGAGCGAGCTGTTCGGCCACGAGCGCGGCGCTTTCACCGGGGCCGATCGCAGGCGCGAGGGATGCTTCGAGCTGGCCAACGGCGGAACCCTGCTGCTCGACGAGCTCACCGAAATGAAACCCGAGCTGCAAGCCAAGCTGTTGCGCGTGATCGAGGAGCAGCGCCTGCGCAGGCTGGGCGGCTCGACGGAAATTGCGCTCGACGTGCGCGTCCTGGCGGCCTCGAACCGCGACATCGAGCAGGCGGTGCGCGACGGCAGACTGCGCGAGGATTTATTTTACCGCCTGAATGTCTTTTCGATCCGGCTGCCTCCGCTGCGCGAGCGCGGTGAGGATCTGCCGCTGCTGCTCGATTCGTTCGTGGCGCATTATGCGGCGCGCAACCACAAACAGATTCAGGGCGTTGACGAGCAATGCCTGGCCGCGCTGCGGGCCCATCCGTGGCCCGGCAACGTCCGCCAGTTGCGCAACGTGATCGAACGCGCCCTGATCGTGTGCGACGGCCCGATGATCGGTACGCACGATCTGCCCGAGGAATTTCGCGCCGCCGCCCAGGGTGACAGCGGCTACCTGAAAATCCGCCTCGGCGCGTCGCTCGAGGAGATCGAACGCGAGGTGATCTCGCGCACGATCGAGTTCACCGGCGGCAACAAGACCCGCGCCGCGCAGGTTCTGGGCGTGACCGCCAAGACCCTCTACAACAAGCTCGATCGCTATTCACACGAGGAATAACCCGCCTTGCGCGGCCGCCCGTCACCCGCCGCGTCCACGAAGATTTGTGCGTGAAGATCCCTCCCGCCCCGCGTATACTGATATTCAGAAATCCCGGCGACTGACCGATAACCACAGCCTTGCTGGGTGCGCAATTTGAGCACCCCGCTGGCCCTGGGATTCTGGAAAAACCTGGATCCAACACCGCCCCATGAGGTATTCGCAATGAAACGATCACTGAAGCTGCTCGCTGTTGCGCCCGCGATGGTCTTGGGCTTGTCAATTTCCGCGCCCGCCTTCGCACAAAACGCCGCCAGCCCTCCGAGCGCCAGCCAATCGCTGCAGCAGGCCGGGACCGAAACTGAAAGCGCCGCCAAAGACGCGCTCCAAGGCACCGAGACCGCCCTCAGCGATACCGATGTCACGGCGAAAGTGAAACTCGCGCTGCACGATAGCAATGTGCCCGGCAACGACAATATCCATGTCTCGACCACGGCCGGAATCGTCACCTTAAGTGGCGCGGCGCCGAGCGGTGCGTCCGCTACTCAGGCGGCACAGATTGCGCAATCGACCGCCGGCGTGCGCGGGGTGAAAAACCTGCTGAGCACCCCAACCTCGGCCGCGCCGAGCACCGAGTAACGCGATCTTCAAGGCGCCCCGCGGCCGCTGAACGGCGCGGCCGGGCGCCGCAATTCCGTGACAGGAGCGCGTCGATGAAAAAATCTTCTCTTGTGGCTCCGATCATTGCGATTGCTCTGGCGGGCGCGTTCGCGATAGCCGGATGCGGCAGCCGGCAAAAGACTACGACCACCACCGTCAACACTCCCGTCACCGCGAGTGACTCCTCGCCGGCGCCGGCGCCCGCGACCACCACCACTACCACGACCACCAACCAGGAACCCGACAGCGTCGTGGGCGCGACGGTGCACGCCGTCGTGACGATCGTGATGTTCCCCATTCGCCTGGTGGGCGATGCGATCGATCTGATCATCTGATGATGCGGAATTTCCGTCCACGCGATTAGCGGGGACCGCATTCCGGGAGTGGAGCGGGTTTCAGCGGGACAGGCTTTAGCCCGCGGCCCCACACCGGCTGAAGCCGGCGACCCGCGCTTCGGCGCGGGACGCGAACTCGATCTCACGGGACTCTCGGGCGCCGATTGCGTATACGCACTGCGCTGGGCCAATAGACTATCCGCATAGCATCGTATTGACGCCGAGTTGGCGCGGTGTTAACTAAGCCAGACGTCTTTCCCTGTTCCGCAACGGCCAATTCAGGAGCGTGGCGTGATTCCCGTTCGGTACAACGTCCGTAGCGTGCTCGAGCGCCGTGGAACCTCCTCGATGACGATCCTTGGAATCGGCATGGTCGCGATGATCTTTGTCATCCTGTTCGGCTTCGTCGGCGGACTCAAGGGCACGCTGCTCAGCGCGGGAAATAATCACAACTGGATTATCCTCTCGCGTGGGGCGCTTACGGAAAACTCGAGCGGTATTCCACGGGCTCAACTTGAAATCGTGCGCGTCTTGCCGGAGATCGCGCAGACCGCGGACGGACAGCCACTCATCTCGCCCGAAGCGATCGTCGGAGTCAACGTCAGCCGCGACAATCGCGTAAAACAGTTCGCCCTGCTCCGCGGCGTGACGCCGCTCGGCTATCAGGTGCATCGCGGGATGCGGATTATGAGCGGCAGATGGCCGATACGGGGCGCCGACGAATGGGCGATCGGGCGCAAGCTGGCGGCGCGCTATCCTACCTGGCGCCGGGCAGTTCATTTCATTACGACCGCCGCAATTGGAAGATCGTCGGAATTTTTTCCGACCACGGCAGCGCGCGCGAGTCTGAAATCGTCACCGACAACGACGATTTGCTGGTGGACCGCCATTGGACCAACGACAGCGCGGTGCACGTCGTCCTCAAGCCCGGCGCCGCGGCGGCGCTCCAGAGCGCGCTCGAAAACGACGGCCGGCTCCGGCTCGACGCGGTCTCCGAGCCCGCCTACTACGCGTCGCAAACCAAAGTCGCCGGGCAGCTACAATCCCTCGGATTGACGGTCGCGATAGTACTGGCTATCGCCGCGATCTTCGGCGGAATGAATACTATGTACAGCGCGGTGGCGCGCCGCCAGCGCGAGATCGGAGTGATGCGCGTGCTCGGCTTCTCGCGCGCGGATATACTCGTCAGCTTCATTACGGAGAGCGCGCTTCTCGGTCTCGCGGCCGGTGTCGTCGGTGTGCTGCTGGCGATAATCGTCGCGTGGATGACAGGGCTCGACAGCCGCCTGATGACCGTGGGAACGATATTCTTCTCGTCTCGGCCAACGCCGCTCGCCATTTCCGCCGGTCTCATCGCCGCGGCGGGAATCGGAGTCGCGGGCGGGGTGCTGCCTGCGTGGCGCGCGGCGCGGATCGGCATCATAGATTCGATTCGGGAGGCGTGATGGCGGGGAAGCTCCTGATTATCGCGATCCGCAATCTGCGCCGCCAGCAAAAACGCGCGATTCTCACCGCGCTCAGTTTCGCGGTCGCGGTGTTCATCTATACCGTGCTGGTCGCCGTGCCGATCTCGATGGACCGGATCGCGCAGAGCGCCTCGAAGGGCCTGCGCCTGATCGTGACCGAGCGCAACAACCGCAGTCTGCCGGTGCATTACTGCGGCCCGATCAGGAATTTGCCGCACGTGCTCGGATGCGCTCCGGAAATACTCTGGACCGGGATCTACCGCGATCCCCGCAACGCGATAGTTATGTACGGCGTCACGCCCGATTTAAGCACCGTCACTTCGAGCAGCGACTATCAATTTCCGCCCGCGATAGTGAAGCAATTCACCTCCGATCGCCGCGACGCGATCGTCGGAAGCGTGCTGATGAAGGAGCAAGGCTGGAAACTTAACGAGCCGGTCACCCTGCGCGACCCGCAGAACGCGAAACTGACGCTGACCGTTACTCCGATCGTCGAGTTGCCGACTGAGTATCTATCGCGGGTTTTCTACTTCAACCGTGGACTGTTTGATGACGCGATAAAAAATCTGTTCGGCGCCGATATCCAGAATCGAGCGTCCTTTCTGGTCGTGCGGGTCGATCGCGCGGAAAATATGGGGATGGTCGCCAGCGCGATTGACGAGAATTTCCGCAATTCGGATGCGGAAACCGAAACCGAGACGGAATCCGGTTCGGTGGCCCGCGTCATCAGCGGAATCGGCGATGTCAAGCCGATCATCTACGGCCTTTGCCTGGTCATTTTGCTGACCATGTTGCTGATCGCGGGAAACTCGATGGCGATGATGGTGCGCGACCGGACCAGCGAAGTCGCGGTGATGCGCGCGCTGGGATTTCAGCGAATTCATGTCGCGATTCTTCTGTTCACTGAAGCCGGATTGATCGGTCTCACCGGCGCCGTGCTCGGAGCCGCGCTCGCCCTGTGGCGCTTCGGTAACGGAGTATCGCTGGGAGCGGTTACCGGAATGATGGGCTATATGGAAGTGCGCCCCCAGACCGCGGTAGCGGCGGTCGTCGCTGCCGGCGTCGTCAGTCTCGCCAGCGCCGCGTTACCGGTGATCGGCGCGACGCGCATCACACCCGCCGCGGCCTTCCGCAAAGTGTTCTGAGCGTATGTTCAGGCGCGCACGCCAGCGCACCGCCGCCTCCTGAGGTTTGCGCGCGCGTCAGCCGCGCGGGAATTCCGGGGCGGCAGGCGCTTCCCGCCGCATCTTTCGCCGCGCGCCGCATCTGCTAGGATTCCCGATCGTGATGAAAAAAGTCCTGATGGTCTGCACGGGGAACAAGGACCGCAGCCCGACCGCCGCGATGCTGGTGGCGGAAATGTGCGCGCCGATGTGGGTGACCTCGGCCGGCACCGAGCCGTGGGCCAAGAATCCGGTGAATTCGGATCTGGTCGAAGAGGCCGACGTGATCTGCGTGATGGAGCAGGCGCATCGCCGCTTCATCGTCGAGCGTTTCGGCCATCGGCACGCGGACAAGATCGTGGTTCTCGAGGTGCCCGACAACTACATTTGCTGGGAAGCCGAGCTGGTGCATCTGCTCAAGCCCAAGCTGCGCGCCGCGCTGGGTCTCGAGCGCGGGCAACGGTAGCGACGCGGCGCCCAAACCCGATCAGGCGCCGAGCGCGGCCGCGAGCTTCAACCGGTGCGCAACCGGGTCTCCGAAAATCACCGAGCTGGCGCGCGCGCGCTTGAAATACAGATGCGCCGGATGCTCCCAGGTGAAACCCATGCCGCCATGAATCTGGATATTGTCGGCCGCCGCGTGGAAGTACGCCTCCGAGCAATATGACTTCGCGATATGCGCCGCCTGCGCGAGCTCGGCATCGTCGCCACCCGCCGCGCAGAACGCGGCGTTATACGCCGCCGAGCGCGCGAACTCGGTCTCGACCAGCAGGTCGGCGCACTTATGCTTGATCGCCTGGAACGATCCGATCGGGCGGCCAAATTGCAAGCGGGTCTTCGCGTACTCGACCGACATCTCGAGACAGCGCTGCGCACCTCCGGCCTGCTCCGCCGCGAGCATCGCGATTGCCTGCCCGATGACGCGCTCGAGCGCCGGCGCGCAATCGCCTGCGCCCGAGATCCGCTCGGCCGGCGTGTTCGCAAACGACAGCCGCGCGAGCTTGCGCGTCAGGTCCAGCGCCGGCAGCGGATTGCGCTCAAAGCCGGCCGCACCGCCTTCAACCAAAAACAGCGCAAGACCGTCGTCGGCGCGCGCCGCAACCAGCACAATCCCGGCGAGATTCCCGTCCAGCACGTAATCCTTCACGCCCTCGAGACGCCATCGCGCGCCGTCGCGCCGCGCGCGCATCGCGATCGACTCGAGGTCCCAGCGCCCGCTCGCCTCGGCGAGCGCGAGCGTCGCGATCGCCCTGCCCGCCGCGATTTCGCCGAGCAGCTTCGCGCGCGGCGCAGCTTCGGCCGCGTGCATGAATGCCCCCGCGGCGAGCACCGCGGTCGATAGATAAGGACCGCAGAACAGCACTCGTCCCATCTCTTCGAATACGATCGCCAACTCGACCGGCCCGTAGCCAGCGCCGCCGAATTGCTCGGGGACGGCAAGCCCGACCAGCGACAGCTCGGAGGCCATCCGAGCCCAGGTCTTCGGGTCGTAGCCGCTTTCGGTTTCCATCAGCTTGCGCACGATCTGTTCGGTCGATTCCTTCTCGAGGAATCGGCGCACCGTCTGGCGCAGCTCTTCATGTTCGGGCGTAAACGAAAAATCCATTGCCGCTCCTGTCAGTCGAACCCGCTATCCTCGCGCACGAATGCCAGCGTTCAGGCACTGCGGGGAATGCTCTTCCATGGAACGTCCTTGTCGCCGCGCGGCTCGCCGGGCAGGCCGAGCACGCGCTCGCCCAGAATATTGCGCATCACTTCGGAGGTTCCGCCCTCGATCGAGTTGGCGCGCGCGCGCAGGAACTGGTACTTCGCCATCGCCAGGTGCGTGGTTCTGCTCTGCAGCGAGGGCCGGCGGCGCGCGTAGCCCGCCTCGTACACCATCGAGTCGGCGCCCAGCACGTCCATCGCGCACTCCCAGATGCGCTTGTTCATTTCAGCTTGCGCCAGCTTGGCGACTGATCCCTCGGGACCCGGGTTGCCGGCCTTGCGCGCGGCGCGGGCGCGCTGATTGGTCAGGCGCAAAAGCTCGGATTCGATATACAGCCGCGCGATCCGATCGCGCATGACGGTTTCGCAGTCCGCCGCGAAGCGCCCCGGCTGGCGCTCCTTCCACATTTCGAGCAGGATGCCGATCGATCCGCCGCCGCGCCGCGCCGCCGCGCCGCCTATCGCGGTGCGCTCATTCATCAGGGTGGTGATCGCGACCTTCCAGCCCTCACCCTGCTTGCCCATGATCCGGTCGGCGGGAATTTTTACATCGGTCAGAAAAACTTCGTTGAACTCGGCTTCGCCGGTGATCTGATGCAGCGGCCGAACCTCGACGCCGGGGCTATGCATATCGAGCAGGAAATACGACATCCCAAGATGCTTGGGCGCATCGGGATCGCTGCGCGCCAGCAGCATCCCCCATCGCGATACGTGCGCGAGACTGGTCCAGACCTTCTGCCCGTTGACCGTGAAGTAATCGCCCTCGCGCACCGCGCGGGTCGCAAGCCCGGCCACGTCGGAGCCAGCGCCCGGCTCGCTGAAAAGCTGGCACCAGGTATCCTCGCCGGTGAAGATGCGCCTCAGGAGCGTGGTTTTCATCCACTCGGTGCCGTGGGTCAGCACGGTCGGCGCGCCCATGCCGATGCCGATCGGGTTGATCGCCATGTCGTCGTAGAGCGTCTTCGCGTTGCGCGCGATCTCGTCGGCGACGATCGCCTGCATCGCGGGGCTCAGCCCCAGTCCGCCGAAGCCCTCCGGAAAATGCACCCACGCGAGTCCAAGGTCGTACTGCTTGCCACGAAAGGTGAACTGATCGACGCGGTCCGGATGCGCTTCATCTAGAAGCTTGCGCACCCGCGCGCGGAGATCAGCTTCGGTTATCTGACGTTCTGCCATAATCGCAACTCCTTGCCGTCCTATCTGGATAGCATCATCGCGCGCCGCCGATAAGAGAATCGCGGCGCCGCAAAAATTGCTATACTGGGCGCTTAATCTTACCGGGAGGAGAATCGCCGATGGCCGAATACATGGGCGCGGAGACCAGCACAGGAAAAGTTCGCGGAACGATCAACCAGGGCGTCGGCGTCTTCAAGGGAATTCCGTACGCGGCCGCGCCGGTCGGCGCGAATCGATTCAAGCCGCCCGCCGAACTGGCGCCGTGGAGGGGAGTGCGCGACGCGTTCGAGTACGGTCCACGCGCGATGCAGGACGACAACGCGTTCAATCTTCCGCCCGCGTTGATGAAGCTCTTCGTCAGCTCCGAGCCGATGCCCATGAGCGAGGACTGCCTGGTGCTCAACGTATGGACGCCCGCGCTCGGCGACGGCCACAAGCGCCCCGTGATGTTCTGGTGCCACGGCGGCGCGTTCATCTCCGGCTCGGGTTCGTCGCCGTGGTACGACGGCACGAATCTGGCGCGCAAGGGCGATGTGGTGGTCGTCACGATCAACCACCGCCTCGGAGCGTTCGGTTATCTTCATCTCGAAGACCTGGCCGGCCTTGAATTCGCCTCCGCGGGAAGCGCCGGGATGCTGGATATCGTCGCGGCGCTTAACTGGGTGCGCGACAATATCGAGCGCTTCGGCGGCGATCCGCAAAACGTCACGATCTTCGGCGAATCGGGCGGCGGCGCCAAAGTCAGTGTGCTGATGGCGATGCCCGCGGCGCACGGGCTGTTTCACAAAGCCATCATCCAGAGCGGACCGGCGGTCGAGATGGCGAGCCGGGCGGACGCGACCGAGACGGCGCGCCAACTTCTCCACGAGTTGGATCTCGATCCGAAACGCGCGGGTGAATTGCGCACTCTACCAGCCGAGCGTCTCGCGCGGGCGCAGGCGGCGGTGCTAAAGCGCGTCAGCATGATGTCGTTCGCGAACCGGCGCCGGGTCGGATTCAATCCGGTGGTGGACGGAATGCATCTTCCGGGCGGGCCCTTCGCGCCGGCCGCGCCGGCGATTTCGGCGCAAGTGCCGCTGATGATCGGCACCAACAAGGACGAGATGACGCTGTTCTTCGGGCTGGCGCCGTGGCTCGACGCGATGGACGACACCGCGATGCGGGCGCGGGTTACGATGTTCCTCGGCGATGCGGACCGCGCGGATGCGATTATCGCGGCGTATCGGCGCGCGCGTCCGAATGACGCGCCGCGCGATATCGTGCTCGCGATCGCGACCGACCAATCGATGCGCGCTCCGTCGCTGGTGATCGCGGATCGCAAAGTGGCGCAGCACGGCGCGCCGGTGTTCGTCTATATGTTCACCTGGGAGACGCCGGTGCTCGGAGGGCTGCTCAAGTCGCCGCACGCGCTCGAGATTCCATTCGTGTTCGACACGCTGCACACCTCGAAGCTGGCGGGCGACTCGCCGTCGCGGTTCGCGCTGTCCGGCAAAATGAGCAACGCATGGCTGGCCTTCGCGCGCAGCGGGAATCCCGCGCATGCCGGGCTGCCCGCGTGGCCGCACTATTCGGCTGATCGCCGCGCGACGATGATCTTCGACGATCGATGCCGCGTCGAGGACGATCCGTACCGGGCGGAGCGGCTCGCCTGGAGCGAGCAATAGACAACTGAGAGTTTTGCCTGTCAATATCCGGACCGAGTGAGTATCGGGAATAGTACAATAGTGGCGGCGCGTGCAGATAATCGACAGGCGCTCCGGCGGGTTATTGTTTTTGCCGCGGCCTGTATGGTCATTGTGAACGCGGGGTGCGCCACCAGGCAGGCCGTCGAGCCACCCGCTATGGCCGAAGCGCCCGCGGCCCCGCTACCCTTTCGCGGCCGCCTGGTAGAAGGCGACCCTGGCGAACTGCCGCCATCGGTGGCGATGTCGCTAACAACCGACAATTCGCCGGTTGAGTTTTCCTATCGCGAGGAGCTGACCCACGAGAGCTATCGCGTGTCGCCGTTCCTGTCGGCGCTCGATCCCGCCACTTATCTTGGCGCCTCGCTGGGCGACTATGGAGCGTCCGCATTCGCGACCCTGACGATCACGCGGGGAAACCAGGTGATAGGCGATTACACCGCCCGGGCGCACGTGGCGGCGTCGTACAGCATGTACAAGGAACATACTCACTCGGAGATCGAGCACGCGGCGCGGGCTGCGGTCCGGCGAAAGATCGATGAAAAGCTCGCCGAGGACGCCACGCGCCTGGCCCGGGCCGCCTCCGAATCGGGCGCGGCGCTTGGCGCCGCCGCCGGGCAGTGATGCCGCGCGGCGCCATTGTGGGCGCGTTGTGCGGCGCCGCGTTTATCGCCAGCGGATGCGCTGTTCAGGGCCAGCCGTTCGAGAAAACCGCCTTCCCCGCGAATGACGCTGTAATCTATGTGTATCGCCCCTACACCTACGGTAGTTCCCTGCTGCGCCCCGCGGTGACGTGCGGCGGCGAAACCGCGCGCATCGGTCCCGGTGGTTACCATGCCTTCATCGTGCCGGCGGGCAAAGTCACATGCGGTGTCAAGGGCGGCGAGAGCGCGGACCAGACTGAGATTCTGGCGCAGCCGCGCAATTACTATGTCAGAGAGGAGTTCGGATGGGGTGTCCTAAGTGGACATCCCCATCTGAACCCGATCGACACGGATACCGCCCACGACGAGATTCAAAGCTGCGTACTCGAACCGTGATTCCCGGCCCGATTACACGTTGTTGCGGCGATGTGCGCGGTACCGGGTAATCAAGTTATTAGTCGAGCTATCGTGTTTGAGTTCCGGCGCGGCGGCGTTTTCGAGCTCCGGCACAATCCGCTGCGCGAGAACTTTGCCGAGTTCGACTCCCCATTGATCGAACGAGTCGATAATCCAAATCGCGCCCTGGGTGAATACGCTGTGCTCATACAGAGCGACCAGCTTGCCGAGCGTCTCGGGCGTGAGTTCATCAGCGAGGATCGTCGTCGAGGGGCGATTGCCCTCGAACACGCGATGCGGCACCAGCCAATCCGGCGTGCCTTCGGCTTTGACTTCCTGGGCGGTTTTGCCGAAGGCGAGCGCCTCGGCCTGCGCAAAGACGTTGGCCATCAGCAGATCGTGATGCCGCCCGAGCGGATTCAGAGTGCGGTAAAATCCGATGAAATCGCACGGGATCAGCTTGGTGCCCTGGTGAATCAGTTGGTAGAACGAGTGCTGGCCGTTGGTGCCCGGCTCGCCCCAGTAAATCGGTCCGGTCTGATAATCGACCGCGGCGCCGTCGAGCGTGACGTGCTTGCCATTGGATTCCATCGTGAGCTGCTGGAGATAGGCGGGAAAACGCTTCAGATACTGTTCGTAGGGAAACACTCCCACGGTTTGAGCGCCAAAGAAATTGTTGTACCAGACCGCGAGCAGGCCCATCAGGACCGGCAGATTGCGCTCGAACGGAGCGGTGCGGAAGTGCTCGTCCATCGCATGAAAGCCGGCCAGCATCGCGGTGAAATTTTCCGGGCCAACCGCGATCATCGTCGAGAGCCCAATCGCCGAATCCATCGAGTAGCGGCCTCCCACCCAATCCCAGAAGCCGAACATGTTGGCGGTGTCGATGCCGAACTTCGCGACCGCCTCGGCGTTGGTCGAAACCGCGACAAAGTGTTTCGCGATCGCCGCTTGGTCGCCCAACGCGGCCACGCTCCAATCACGCGCGCTGTGCGCGTTGGTCATCGTCTCGAGTGTGGTGAAGGTCTTGGACGAAATGACGAACAACGTCTGGGCGGGATCGAGGTCGCGGGTCGCCTCGGCGAAGTCGGTGCCGTCCACGTTCGAGACGAAGCGCACGGTCAGGTTGCGATCGCTGTAATGACGCAGCGCCTCGTAGGCCATCACGGGGCCGAGATCGGAGCCGCCGATGCCGATATTGATCACGTTGCGGATCGGCTTGCCGGTGTGTCCCTTCCACGCTCCGCCGCGCACGCGGTTTGCGAAAGCGGCCATCCGGTCCAGAACCTCGTGGACTGCGGGAACCACGTTAAGGCCGTCAACCATGATCGAGGCGGTGCGCGGCGCGCGCAGGGCGACGTGCAGGACGGCGCGCTTTTCGGTCAGGTTGATCTTCTCGCCCGTGAACATCGCGTTGATTCGCGTGCGCAATCCCGATTGCTCCGCGAGCTCGAGGAGTATGCGCAGCGTCTCGCCGGTGATGCGATGCTTGGAATAGTCGGCATAGAGACCCACCGCCTCGAGCACGAAGCGGGTGCCGCGGCCCGGATCGTCCTTGAACATCGCGCGCAGATGGAGGCCACGAATCTCGCGGTAGTGCGCTTCGAGCGCCTTCCACGCGGAACGCTCGGTGAGCGGCACGAGCTTCGGCGCCGCTGCCGCAGTCGATGCGCTCATCGCTCAGCTCGCCTTTTTGATCGCGGCGCTCTTGTCCGCGATGCAGGCGAGCAGGTCGTCCCACGACTTGACGAACGACACGGCACCCTCTTGCTGAAGCTGCTCGGCCAACGTGTCGAGATTGACGCCCGCCTTCGTGAACTCGGCCAGCTCGCGCTCGGCGTCGCCGCCGTCGGCGGCCAGCATCGCGCCGACCTCGCCGTGATCCGCCATCGCGAGCAGCGTCTTTTCCGGAATCGTATCGACGGTGTGCGGAGAAGCGAGCGCCTTGACGTACAGGGTATCCGGCGACTTGGGATCCTTGGTTCCGGTGCTCGCCCACAGCAGGCGCTGCGCGCGCGCGCCGAGATTCGCAAGCCGCAGCCAGCGGTCGCTGGCGAGCAATTCGCGATAGGCCTTGTAGATGCGTTTGCCGATCGCGATCCCGAGCCGATCGCGCATCGCGGGTGGAACTTTCTGCGCAACCGCCACGTCCCATCGGCTGACGAACACCGACGCGACCGAGCCGACGAACGGATTAAGACCGGCGGCAACGCGCCGCTCGAGGCCGCGCAGGTAGGCCTCGGCGGCGGCCAGGTACTGCTCACGCGAAAACAGCAGCGTCACGTTGACCGAGACGCCCGCGAAGATTGCCTCTTCGATCGCGGGAACGCCCTCGCGCGTGCCGGGAATTTTGATGAACAGGTTGGGGCGCGCGGCGCGCGCGAAGAGATCCTTCGCCGCCTTGACCGTGCTGGCGGTGTCGTACGCGAGCTTGGGTGAAACTTCGAGCGAAACCCATCCGTCGACGCGATTGGTCAGCTCGTGAATCGGGCGAAACAGATCCGCGGCGCGGGTCAGGTCGTCGAGCGCGAGGTCAAAGAACAGTTCTTCGCCGTGGCGGCCGGCGGCGTTGCGCTGCGCGATCGCGGCGTCGTAATCGCGGCTGTTTTTTATCGCCTGGTCGAAGATGGTCGGATTCGAGGTGAGGCCGGTTATCGAAAGCTCATCGATGTAGCGTTTGAGTCCGCCGCCGGTGAGCAGTGCGCGCGTGATATTGTCGAGCCATAGGCTCTGGCCCGCGTCATGAAGCTGCTGGGTCGCTTTCATAATCAACTCCTGATCGATTGTATTGTTCGATCTTTCGTATTCTTCGATCATCCTCGCCGCACACGGCGCGGGTCAATCGACGATCGCGGAATAGATTATATTGCGCAGTTGCCCGCGGAAATTGAACGTCCCCGACGGCATCAACTGGGTCATGAAGATCACCACCAGGTCTTCGGTCGGATCGACCCAGAAGATCGTCGAGGCCGCTCCGCCCCAGTAATAGTCGCCCGCGCCGAGCGCGCCGGTCGCGACCTGCCCGAGCGTCATCGCGAAGCCGAGTCCGAAACCCACGCCTTCGTTGGCGGTCTCGGAGAAAGTTCCGATCGCCATCCGGGTGAGATCCTTGCCGTCGGCCAGATGGTTCTGGCGCATCAGGTCGATTGTGCGCGGGCCTAGAATCCGCGCGCCGTCGAGTTCGCCGCCGCGGCGCAGCATCTCGCAGAAGCGAAAGTAGTCGGCCGTGGTGCCGGTGAGTCCGCCGCCGCCCGAGAAGAACGAGGGTTCCTTAAGATAGGCGCTGCGCTCAGGATCGTCGATCAGCTTGAGCGATTTGTCAGGCTGGCGTTCGTAGTTGGCGGCGAAACGGCCAACCTTTTGCGGCGCAACCGAGAACGCGGTGTCGGCCATCCCCAGCGGATCGAAAATGTTTCGCTGCAAGTAGCGGTCGAAGCGCACTTGGGAAATCGCCTCGACCAGATAGCCACACACGTCGGTCGAAAACGAATACTCCCAGCGCTCGCCCGGATTATACCGCAGCGGAACTTTGGCGAGCTTGCGCACGAAGTCGCTCAGCGTATCGCCGTCGCCGCGGCGTACGCCAGCTTCCCGATACGCGCGGTCCACCGGATGATTCGTCGCGCCGTAAGTGAGGCCACCGGTATGGCTAAGCACGTTGCGCATCGTCATCGGACGCTCGGGCGCGGCGGTTTTCATCGCCACGCCTTCGCCCGAGATCCAGACCTGATGGTCGCGCCACTGCGGAATGAACCGCGAGACCGGATCATTGAGCTGAAAATGGCCCTGCTCATAGAGCGTCATCAGCGCGACCGAAGTGATCGGTTTGGACATCGAGTAGAGGCGGAAGATGGCGTCGTCGGCCATCGGCCGCTGGCGCTCACGATCCTGCATGCCCATCGATTTGAAATAGGCGGCGTGGCCGTGGCGCGCGACGAGAGTCTGGCATCCGGCGATCTTGCCGGTATCGATATAGTTGCGGCTTAAGTGCTCGGTAATCCTGCCGAGCCGCTCCGGTGCGAATCCCGCGCGCTTCGGTGACAGCTCCATGGTTGCTCCTTTGGATGCGCTAGCGGACCCGCTCGAGAACGAACACCGGAATTTGGCGGGTGGTCTTTTGCCGATACTCGTTGAACACGGGCATCATCGCGGCCTGGGCGTTGAATAGGCGCTCGCGCTCGGCGCCGGAAGTCACGGCGGCGCGGGCGCTGAATTTCTCGGTTCCGACTTCGACCGTGACGACCGGATTGGCGACCAGGTTGTGATACCAGTCGGGGTTTTTCGGAGCTCCCGCCTTGGACGCGATGATGACGATCCGATCGCCGTCGCGAGTATAGACCAGCGGAGTCGTAAAGCTGCGCCCGCTTTTGGCGCCCTTGGTCGTAAGCAGGATCATCGAGGCCGCCGCGGACGGACCGCCGACCTTGCCTGCGTTGGCGCGAAATTCCTCGATCACGCGCTGATTGAATTCGTTCATGTCCGCCATGATTCCTCCGTGAGGGCGCGCACGCCGCGCGCATCGCCTCGCTTTGAGAGTAGCAAAACCGGCGAAATCCCCGCTAGCGCGCGGCCGCCGCCGCGCCGGTCAGGCCGGCGCGGTTGCGAGGCGGTAGGCCTGCGCCGCGGTGCGATGGAACAGCGACGCCTTCTCATCCGCGTTGAATCCCGCCGCGATCTTCTTAAATGAGTTCCAGAGCACGCGGTACGAGCACGAGACGCGATCGACCGGGAAGTTGCTCTCGAACATGCATCGCGCGGGGCCGAACCGATCGATCGCGTGAAGATAATAGTCGCGCGTCGCCGCCACCAGGTCGTCCGACGAGGGCGGCGCGGGGCGCTTGTGCCAGTCGAAGCCGTTAACCGGCATGTTGATTCCGCCGAGCTTGGCGACGACGTTGGGACATCGCGCGAGTTCGGCGAGATCCTTCTTCCACTGCGCGAAGATCTCCGCGCGGCGGCCTTCATAGGGACCAATTCCCAAAGGACCGCCAAAGTGATCGAGGATAATCGTCGTGCCGGGAAACGCCCGCGCGAGATCGATAACCTCGCGCATCTGCGGATGATACTGCCACGCATCGAAGCTCAGCCCGAGCTTGCCCAAGACGCTAAAGCCCTCGCGAAAGCGCGGCGATTTGTACAGCTCAGGGGGCGGATTGGTGTGGGAATTTCGCACCGCCGGCGACGCGTCGAATCCTCCCGCATGACGGATACCGCGAAAGCGCGCCGGCGCCGCCGCGATGTGCGCTTGCAGGACGGGCTCGACCGCGGCGCCGAGCGCCAGATCCGCGAATCCCACGATCCCCGCCGCGATCCGCGTCTCGCCATATCCGCCACTGGCGCTTTGCGCGGCGACGCCGTTGACGAACTCGGTCTCGCCGACCGGCTTCATCGGCGCCGCACCCTCGGCGCGGTACATCGACATGCATTCGACGAACACCGTCGCGATCACGCGATGGCCCGAGCCGGTGTCGCTCAGGATTTCCTCGAGCAGGTAGCGGCTGCCCGGATGGTCCCACAGATGATGATGCGGATCGATAATCGGCAGCGCGGGTTCGAGCGGCTCCTCATTGGCCTGAGCCAGCCATGAATCTCTTTCGGTCACCGAATTTGATGCCATCAGAATTCTCCCTTCGGCCGGATCGTGGCAGCCGTTCGCGAGTCGTTGCGTAACGGCGGAGGGGGTGGGATTCGAACCCACGAGCGACTTTCATCGCTGCCGGTTTTCAAGTTCGATAAGCCACCGTCCGCCCGCGTCTAGCTCAAACTCAACCGTTCGACGTTGCGTCCAAACCTTTGCATTTTCAATGTGTTTCGTCTATCGGGTCGGGGGTCAACGCGGGGGTCGGCGACTAGAACAGCGTTCTATAATTAGCGTTTGCGGCAACGTGGGGGTCAGGTTGGGGGGTCAAAATAAGGGCAGTTCTTAAATACGAAAAAAACGAAAAAAGTGTATAGATACGCAAGAGGGATCTCTCGATGTCTGTGTCTCGCGAAGCGGCGATCCCGGCGAGACTTCGGCTAGCTCCCTGTACGAAACAAACGAATTTAACGAAATAAGTCGGTGTGTGGGATTCGACGTATAGCTCTGTGGCGTGATTGCGGCGCCTGCCGGGATAGAGTATTTCAGCGTCAAGAAAAAAGGGGGCTATTTTGACGAAATTGAAGATGGACGCCAAGCGCGATGAGGCTGCCTACGAAGCCGAGATCGTCAAGTTTCTCAACGACAACCCTGACACCGCCGTGGTCACGGGGTTTGAGTTGGGTTTTTCGTGGCCTAGCGGCGCGCATAGGCATAAGCGGTGTAGAGGCTCGATTCTGCCGCCGGTGCAAGGGCATCCGGATCTGATCGCGAGGGCCGTGGCGAGGAAGATCGTTGCTGAGTGTCGGGACCGGCCGCCTATCACGGGGGTTCGCGTCGATTTCGCGCCGCCGTCGCTTAAATCCGCATCATAATCGGGCCGCTGTGCCTATAGTTTGATCACGGAGGCAAGGAACATGGTGGTCAATCTGTTTATGTGGTTCTTGCTCTGTTTTTTGGTGGTTTTCGTTTCGAGTTTCATCGCGCCCTGCCGTGTGGCTCTTGCGAAGCGCGGCTTTCGCTATCGTTGGGTAAGGTACGGGAGTTTGGCTGCGGTGTTCGCGACCCTGTTCGCGATTGGCGCGCTCGCTCCTAGCCCCGATGCGACATCCGATGCGACTACTACAGCGGCACCCACGCCGGCGGGACTGCCTTTTACGCACCTAAAGGGCGGCTACCCGGCCTGCGCCAGCAAAGAACTGCTAGACGACCTTGTACAAGCAGAAATAGATAAGAGCGGCGCTGCGGTTCAACATCTGCTGTCTGTGGGGTGCGTGATCACGAAACCCGACGTTCCTGTGTACCTCGATTCGGCCGCTGCTGGCTTCGGCCAGACTGCGGTTCATATCTACGATAAGAACGGCGAGAAAATCGTGATGTGGACGATGAGTGAGAACGTCGTGCTAGGGACGGCCAAGTAGCCACGCAGAGGGCCGTCAGGCAAGTGAAGGGTACATGAAATCGATCACACTGTTCTGCATATTCGGCTTCGATCTACCCTCACGGATCGAGTCCCAGATCGTCGCCTTGGAATCGTCGCGTGCCGCACGTAAAGCCCGGCGATCGCAGCCCACATAGCCAGATTCTGTACCATTATCTAGTACAGATTCTGTGGCTATTCCGCTGGCTAACCGCCTGTTGACATTGCCGCGTCTGAGGTATAGCTAAGCATATTGGAGGTACGACAATGAAAGAAACCCAGCTTTACGGTGGAGCTTGCAAGACCATCCTGCGCGCCGCGCACGACCTCGGGATCGAGGCGAAGACGCTGGCCGAGGTTCGGGAAATTACCGGACGCACGCCTGGTCGAGCCAAAGAATCGTTGGCGCCGGAGAAGAAGAAGATCGCGCAGGCGCGCATAGACGAGCTCGTCGGTTTATTCATGGCCGCGCACGGGCTGTTCAGCCTTGGTGCTTTTCGGCCGATCTCTGCTGCCCAGCAGGCGCGGCAATACAGAGCGAAATTGAGATCGATCCTTGACGAACATAAGCAGCGGCGCGCGTCGCTCAACCGGGTTCCTCGGGCTCGCGCGAAAGCGGCGTGATCACGCGCTCGCCCATCGCCGCGATCGCGCCGGGACGACTTCGATGCGGCGTCCAAGAAATTCAACGCCGTCCAACGCGGCGATAACTTCCGTCGCGCGGGCGTCTGCGACGCTAGCATAAGCGAACCCGTGCGCAGGGTTGCCATCGCTGCGATCGAGGTAAATTTCGCTGGCGCTGAACGGCGCGAGTAGCCGCTCCAGGTCGGCGACCGTCGTCGTGTGCCGCAAGTTGCGGATCTTAACGCGCACGCTCAAACCCGCCGTCCCGCCGCGGCCGGGCGATTTCGACTTTGAGCGGACGGCCGCCGTAGGGTTTGCCGTTCATTTCCGCGATCGCCGCGTTGCCACCCTCTGTCTCGGAAATCTCGACATATCCGCATCCGCGTGCGCGGCCGTTCTCGGGATACGATAAGGTTTCGGCCGACGTGCAACCGAACGGACTGAACAGCTCCATGAGCTGCGGATCAGTCGTCGCGAAAGGTAGATTGCCAACAAATAGTCGCATCTTCTGTCACCTTGTTTTACTTAGATTTTCGTCGGCCCGTTCCCACTGTGCGCGGGATCTCGCCATCGTCACCACCTCGCGCGGACAGCATTCGACCTCGCATCGGAAACCCGGCGGCGCCTCGATGAAGCACCGCGGGCAGCATCGCCGAGTGAGTAGCCGTTGCAATCGACGGTGAAATTTTTCCTGCGCGGAGTTCATGGTCAGTATCCGGCCCATCGCGATCGCCGGGCGCGCATGATCACAGATCCACGCCGCGCATCGGCTCGGGCGTCATCGAGTTCATCGGAGTGCCTATCGCGCCATCCGGTGGCGGCGGATACACGCCCTGTCGTCGGAGCGGATTGCGGGCAGGCGATGAAGTTGTATTCGAGGTTGCCCTGTCCGCGCAGCCACGCCAACGCTTGCGTCATGCTGTCAACCTGATCATCGTGCGCCGCGGCTGGGAAGGATGTAACCTCATCCAACAATTCATCGCGCCAGGTCGCGGACTCGGGCAGGAATACGCGGCCGGATTCGACCAGCGGCGATACTGCATGAGCGCGAGAAACCTTATCGCCTTGCGGGCGCACGGGCAAAATAGGCAGTCGGGTTTCCGCCTTGAGGCTCTGGATCAATGACTGCCCGGATGCCGCGTCCTCGATTAATACCGCGTGAGGCTTCCAAAACGCGGCCAAGGCTACCGCGCGCGATGTCAGCGCCGGAAATTCCAGACGTTCGCGAACGCAGTGCAGAAGGTGATACCCGGTTTTCGTCTCGCCCCACACTTCGATCACGCTGTAGTCATTCGCCGCGCGCGCTTTGAACGCCGTATCCAGGCTGCAAATGATCCGCGAATAGCTATTCTCCCCAGCCGGGATGGTCTTAAACCAGTCGCGACGAAATATCGCGCCGGCCTCGGGCGCCGGACGCTGCTGATACAGCGACGCCCATGCGCTTCCGCCGATGGCTTCACGGATCCGTTCGAGAGTCGCGAGCGGGAATTTTTCTGGCCATAAGGCATCGCCCTCGTCGCGGTCCAGCGCATCGGCGGCCTCGGCCAGCGCGGGCAGACTGACTAGGGTCCAGTTTTCCGCCGCGTGCTCGCGGAGTAGCCAGCCAGCCAAATCGTCCTCGTGCCAGCGGGTTTGAATGAGCACGATCGCGCCGCCGGGTTGAAGGCGGGTGTATGCGACGTTTTCGTACCATGATTGCAGATTGCGCCGGAATGTCGCGGAGTTCGCATCCTCTCTGCTTTTGATCGGGTCATCGATCAATAGCAAGTCCGCGCCGCGGCCCGTTACCGGCCCATTCGCGCCGACTGCATAATAGTTTCCACCGGCGGTTAAACCGAACCGATGAACCGCGTTGCTATCATCGACGACGCGGCAGTCCGGGAATATCCTATGATGCAGATCATCGGTGACAAATCCGCGGCAGCGTCGGCCAAAATCGTTAGCCAGTTCCGCACCATACGACGATGCAATAATCGATCTGTCGGGGCGCCTGCCAAGGAACCAACTCGGAAACAGCGTACTCGTTATCAGAGACTTGCCGTGTCTCGGCGGCATGAAGATCATCAACCGATCGATCTCGCCACGCTCGATCCGCTCCAGGTGTTCGATGATCAGCCGATGATGCGCCGCGACCTCAAACGGTGGCCAGAGCGCCGCGCCGTAGCACGCGAGATCAGCTCGCGCTTGGCGTAGCGGTTCCATGCGGTTCACCGTCGCGGGCTTTCTTGGCGCGTGCGATGCGAGAGAACACGGCATCGAACGAACGATCGCCATCGGGTAAGATTGAAGTCTTGGTCAGCCCGAGACTCTTCAGGGCGGCCAGAAAACTATCAGACAGTCGGCGGTAGGTATCGAGCAAGCTTGAAAGCTCGTCATTCTCATCGAGCAGCGACTCGCGCGCTTTCAAGTGCTCGTACGCGGTATCGAGCAGGATACTCAGCCGGGCCGTTGCTTGCAACGCGGGACGGTATCGCAACTCAGTTAAGTTTCCGATCGTGGCGAGGCGTCTGACGGCGCGCCGGATCTTCTGATCCCGCTTGCGTGTCGGGGCGCGCTGTGGCTACTGTGAGATTAGTCATTGCTCATTGGTGCCGGGGCAGGCCGAGCGGTGACGAGATAGCACCGCCCGACCCCGCGGTACGACGCGCGTTGCCCCAGCGTGCCGACGGGGAGCGTGACGAGATGAAGCGTCGCGCCTTTCGCGGGAGCGAGCCGCGCCGTCGGCAATGTTGATTCGCATAGCAAGTTAGTATTTCTCGACCACGACGATCGAAATTTGCGTTCCCGCGGCGTAACTGCCTGCGATCGCCGGACTCGAATCAGGCACGCAAGAAATACTCACATCGACCATCGTCGCTGAACCACTCAGGCCCGCCACGGCCGCGATGGCGGCGTTCTGTGCCGCAGCCAGGTGCGCAGCGAAGTGTACATCGTCGGCGGGATCGCCCAATACCGTTGACTCAGAGAACGCGTTGATCTTCGCGGTGGTGTCGGTCTTTGCGGAATCCGAAAGTGTTTTCATCCAGCCCATTTCATTTACCTCTGTTCAGCGATCGGCTTTCCGGCGCGTGATCCTGCCGTCGGGATGGCGCGTGGTTACGGTGCGCGGAAATTTGACGCGCATCGGCCCGGTGCGAAGTTGAAACGCGACGGGATCATCCCCATCGTCGTCGCCCGCGTCCTCGTACGGCCGCAGTCCCGGTTGCGTAGTCACATCGGGAATTGCCTTCCCTGTGATCGGATCGACGCCGGCCAACCGCTTGGCGCGGGTTTTCGAGAACGCGGCGATCGAGCAGCCCGTCATCGTGCAAATCTGGCGCTCCTCGCGGCTCATTGTGACCGCATCGCGCGAAATCTCGCCGACGTGAAAGCTCCGGCCTCCAATAAAGATACCAATAGCCATTTCAACCCTCACTTGCCGCAGGTAGCGGCTTCCCGATTATCTCGGGCGGTCCCGAGCGATAGACAGAGTTTTCTTTCGCAGCGATCCGCTCGGCAGTCTCGATCGATTCGAGTTCCTGATCGCTTGTGAAATTCAGCGCGAGAAATTCAACATCGGGCGGCGTTACGCCACGCGGGCGCCGCGCGAGCGCATGGCGACGAATATCGCCGCGCGTGAAGACCGTGCCGTCGTCGAGTTCGATCGATCGCAGTTCGATGCGTGCGAGCTTGCGGCCGTGCTTAAGCATCCGGCGAAGCTCCTGAACCTCATTTCCGTTCCAGGCCAGGCCGTTCAGGGTGCCGACGCTCTGCTTGACTTCGTCCTCCGCCGACCAGGGCCGGAGGGCCGGGTTGTTCGCACGCTCATTGATCACGGCAGCGCGAAGCTCGCGGGCGAAGTCTGCGATCGCGTCGGGGACCTGATCGATCTTGAAGTTATCGAACGCGACTGAAATGCGGCGCCGGAGTTCCGCCAGCGGTTGTCGTAACGCTTTGGCGTGAAACTCTACAGGCAGCGTGCTTAGCTCGCGCTTACAGGTTCGCTCGATCGTGAGCTTGATGCGCTCCGCGAACGGCCCGGCCACGCGGTCGGTTTCCAGGTTGAATTTCTCGATTTCGGTCATCTCGGTCGCTCCCTATTTAGTTAGTATTCTACCAAATCACGCGCGTGCCATAATTTGCTGCTTTAGATTCATTCCGGGTCCGCCGCGGGCGCGATCGGTGCGGATGCGATACCTGTTATTTTCGCGAAAATCGCCCGCTCGGATTTTTCCGCAGCCTCGATCGAATCCATATATCCCGCCGGGATGTGCCGCTCGATCGCATCGCGCACCAGCTTGCGCAGCGCCAGCGGCGGCAGCGCGTCCAGGTCCACCGACTCGCCATCGAAGTCGCTGTTCATATGTTTACCCTTCGTCGCGCGCGTAGCTAAACAGTGCTCCTCGATCAGGGCCGGCGTCATCGCGATGCGCTGGAAGTGGATATCGGCCATTGGGCAAAACCCGCGCAGCTTGGCTTCGAGTCCAATGTCCGCGCGGGTTCCTGCGGGATCCCAGTCGCCGAGATAGTAAACATAGGTCGCTTTTGGTGATGCGTGAATTTGCTCTGCGACTTGGAACAAGTAGGTATCTGATGAAAACCCGCGGGCGACCATCAACGGCACGTCGTAAGGGTCTGTTTCTTCACGTATGACGCCGGCCAGCGCATCCTTCTCGCACCAAATTTCGAGGTTAACTGGCAAGTCACGCCAGATCGCGCGACGGTAGGTCGCCGCGCAGTCCGTCAGCGCTTCGGCCACGGAAGCAAAGGTGCGCGGCTTGCGTATCCAGCGCGTGTTGTCCGCAACCCACGTGTACGGTAATTCGCCAGCGCGGCGCATTTCGAGCATCAGGCGCCCGGCCGTGGCCTTGCATTCCGCCTCGTCCTTCACCAGAAGACCACGCGAAACCAGGTGGTAGAAGGTTTGACGCACGGTGACGGGTCGATTCGCTTCCGCGAATACATAAATTATGTTTCTGATTTCTTCGATGTCAGCGCCCGACCGCTTCGAGCGCTTCGAGTCTGTGGGTCTAGGTTCATAAACTTGCTCTTTGGTCCCGACTCTCCGGGCGCGCCTGCGCAGCGGTGCCTCTCGCCACGAGCTTATGCAGTCCTCGCAATCAAGGATCTCTTCGATATCCGTCTGCTCCAGTGCGCGGTCGATTCGCTCGATCAGTACATCGCGGTCACTGTCGAGCTCGTCGCGCTCGCCCGGCTCGATCGGCATGAGAATCTCGGAAAATCCGCAATGACGCGCGATTATTTCGAGCACCCGCGCAACGGCCTCATCCGCAAGGAACCTGCCCCGCTGGTTTATCAGCGCGGCGCAATCGGTCGGGTGAAGCAAGGTCAACAGCAGCGCGGCCTCAGGCGAGCCGAAGAGTTCAAGCGCACCGGCGGTCAACTTATGTTGCCAGGCCGCCCAATCACCGGAGGGTGTCTGCAGGCGCAGGCGCAGGCGCTCATGCTGCTCTTTGTAGGAGTCGCCCATCCCCGCGCTCGCGAAGAATTGCTTGCGACGGTCTAGCGCCGCGCGCTCGGGCGGTTTCACGCGGCCGCGCGCTCGCGCATTGCATCGATCATCGCTTCCGCAGCAGCCATGTCGATCGCGGCGGCGATCTGTTCTGCGGTTAATCCGAGCGCGGTCCGATACGCGAGTACTGCCTGAAGTCGGTCATCGCGCCACACATGATCACGAGCCTCGCGTACGGAATCCCGCCGCGATGCACCCGCCGCCCGCTTGCGTCGCAAAAGATGCGGGAGCGCCACCTCAAACAGATCCCAGGGCGCATCCGGGCGACTGTATTCATCGAGCAGCGCGGACAGGTACTCAGATGCCGCCCGCGCGCCGATTAAGTCTCGCAGCCACCGATAGCGGGGCTGATAGGCGACCATATCCGCCGGCAGTTCGCCCGGCACCGGCGGCCAATCAGCCCGATGACGACGTAAAAATTCCCGGACGTGATCGACCGTGATCGAACCTGCGCGATTTTGGGCACGCGCGGGATCGCGTAGTTTAATGACTTCCATGATTTCCCCTCCTCGCCGCCGCGGCGTTCCAGCGCCGCGGCGGTTTCTTTTTGTTCACCCGTCCGCGAGTTCGCGGCGATCGATCGAGATCAATTTCCCGTCGCGTATAATGGCGATCGACCCATACGTGGGATTAACGACACGCATGAAATTCACCGCGACGGCGATCAGATCGCCGGGCTGTAACAGCTTTTGCAGCCGCGCTATTTCGGAATCGCGCAGCCGAAACACTTCGCCGCGCTTTTGGTGCTCATAGGTCAGCAGCTCGACCTGATCCTCAATCGCCGGCGGCTCGGAACCAGCGGCGCAACGCCAGCAGTTTCGGTCAGACGCGCAATCGGTTTCCTTCGCCGCAGCCGCCGCAGCTCGTGCTTTCGCGAGATAGTCATCACCCATTTGTTTTCACCTCGGTTGATTTCCATCGCTCGGCCGGGCGCCCGGTGGTCGCCTCATGCGCGAGCACGGCGCGGCCACTTTTTGCGAGCAGCGCCAGCGCGCGCTCGATCCGCGCGGCCGATATATTGCGGCCGAAGAGTTCCGAAATTTGCGTGCGCGTCATGCCGGACTCGGACGCGCGTAACGCACCCGCGATCGCATCGGCATCGGGATTTCCCGTCGCCCCGCGCCAAATAAATTCAACCGATTGCTCACAATATTTCCACAGCGCCAGCGCCGCGAGCAGGTGCTCACTTTCGATCGCATCCGCGCGGTCCAAGAGCGAATAAACCAGAGCCAAGCGCAAAACCTGCGCTTCTGATCTCGCGAGCAGCGCGCCCGTGAGTCCCGCACGATCGGCGCTTAAGAACGGATAAGCCGCACGCCACGCGTCCCGCGCGGAGTCGGAAAATTCGATCAACGCCGGAGCGCGAGCGTGATCGAGCGCATCACGGATGTCGCCTGCAACTTGCTCAAATTCTCCCGCGTCCGGCGCCGACGGAAACGGCAGGAGCTTTGATCGATGCACAGTCACCCAGATGATTCGATTCCCAAACCCGTTCGCGATGTCGGTCGAATCCAGCGTCGCGCGCAATTCCTCGCTCGTAACGTGCGCTAGAAGCGAAACGTGTGCGCCCGTAGCCCGCAGCGGCTCGTTGCGGGTTAGCGTCGATAGATTTCCAGTTTCCCAGGCCGTACGAAGCAGCTCGCTCAGTGTGCTCGCCTGCCGCTGGAAGCGTCGCAGCACGCTGGAAAACTCAGATTCGACGCATAGCAGCCGCTTATCGGCAACTCCAGAATCCGCGATAAAATTTTGCTGTTCGCCCGTGAACCTGCCCTTTTCCTTGATCGGCTCAGAGCGCTCGATCGGATCGCGCACGTGATAGATCAGCCCTTCGCCGGTGGACAGTCCGCCGCGGACGTTGGCTCGCGTCCAGTCCGGGTCGATCGCCTCGAACCCGCGTCGAACCCACCCCCAGGAAGACCCCTTGCGCGCTTTCGAGGTTTCCCCGACCAGCGCCGCGAACAGATTTGGAAAATGCTTGACGCCATCCGCAACCGCGTACCGCGAACGGCCCGCGGAATTTCCGAAGGCAACCAGCGCGCTCACAAGCAGCGCAACCGGGTCGCTTTCCGTGTGCGGTTCGACCAGACGAACGAAATCGCCCGCGACGCCGTACAGCGCGCCGGGATCGAGCGCGGGGCGCTCAGATCGACCGGCCCGCGACGCCGGTTCGGACACTTCAGGCGATGCTTCCATCGCCCGTCCCCGTCCCAGCAACCGCCATCTCGCGCAGCGCGGCGAGCGGTACGCGCACGCTTCCGCCGATTCGTCGGCTCGGGATCGCGCCCGACGCGATCAACTCGTAAACCTTGCTTCGCGAGATTCGCAGCATCGACGCTGCTTCCGCCGGCCGCGCGAACAGCGGCTCGAAACCCGCGTCCCGTTCGTTTGAAACCTTTTGCATCTATTGTTCCCCTTCGCACGCAACCCGCGCGCGTCTTTCCTTCGCGCATAATGCCAGCGCGTCCGCGTGCTTGCAATCCGTGCAACGGTTTGCTAGTATGATTTCCGTTGCAACGTAGGATAACGGTTATGAGTAAGGATAAACGCGACACTAAAATCAACCCGGATAGGGACGTAATTTTCGCGGCGCACGATCTCGGCTACATGGACGAGCCCGCGCGACTGGCGTGGCTGCTCAGCTTCGCGCAGCGCTCGGATCTCGCGCAGATCACGGGCGCGGCGCTACTGCGCGTACAAGCGGAAGCGTTGGTCTTTGCGACGGCCACGAATGCAGTCGCGACCGATCGGATGCGCCTGTCCGCGCGACAGCTCGCGATGCTCAGCGCCGAGATCCGCGAGGGTATCGCGCGGTTCCTCGACAGCCGCCAATGGCGCGCGAACCTGCGCGGGCATGTGCGTCGGCGGCTCTATCGCGACCCGAGCGGCACCACGCGCGAGGCGATCGAAACCACGCGGCAAGCGATGGTCCTGTGGGTCGCGCAAAATCTTGTGCGCGACAACGCCGGGCAGATCGCGCGCTGCGCGCTTCCGACTTGCGGCCGGTGGTTCGGAAAGATCAAGCGTCAACAATTCTGCTCAGGCGCCTGCGCGTCGAAGTTTCGTAGTCTCAAATGGCGCGCGAACCCAAAGAATCGCCAGAAGTCGCGCGAGCGTCGGCGTGACGCATATAAGGTCGCACAAGCCAAGCGCCAGGGGCGGCCGATATCGGCAGTTAAAATCCAGAAGCGAGGCAAACCCAATGAAACGCGGTCAGAATGAAGGTTCAATCCGACATCGCGGCGACGGCCGCTGGGAAGCACGCCTAAATCTCGGACGTGCCAACGGAAAGCGAGTCCGCAAAAGCCTCTTCGGGCCGACGCGCGATGAAGTCGCGCGCAAACTGGCGGAGTTCACCGCGCAGCGCAACGCCGGGCTACCTGTCCCGCGCGGCGTTGAAACCGTAGGCGCATTCCTAACCGGCTGGCTCGATCATGTCCGCACAACCGTCGCGCCGCGGACGTACGAGAGTTATGAACTATATGTCCGCCTGCACGCGATCCCGGAAATCGGCCACGTGCGGCTCGCGGCGCTACGCCCGGATCATGTCCGCGCCCTACTCGCGCATAAGCTTAAAGGTGGGCTATCGCCTCGTTCCGTGATCCACTTGCGCACGATTCTGAACACGGCATTTCGCCAAGCGGTCAACGATCGCCTGCTCGCATGGAATCCCGTCGGCGCAACAAAACGGCCGAAAACGGCGCGGCATAAGTACCAGGTGCTTGAGCTTGAGCAGGCGCGCGCGTTCTTGGACGCTGCGCACGGGTCGAAATTTGAATGCGCCCTCGCGCTTTCGCTTTCGCTTGGCGTGCGGCTAGGCGAGGTGCTTGGCCTGCGCTGGCAGGATATCGATCTGGATGCGCGAGAATTACATATCGAGCAGACAATTCAACGCCTGCGCGCGAGGATCGCCGGTACGGCGGGATATTACGTTGCGGAACCGAAAACGGATCGATCGCGGCGACACCTTGTCGTTCCCGACGCTTTGATCGCGCTACTCAGGCGCCAGCGCGCGGCACAAGCCGAACAGCGGCTCGCGGCGGGTTCGCAATGGCTTGGGAAGCTTGGGCTTGTGTTCACCAATGAAACCGGCGGACCGATGGACGCGCGGGCGCTGCGCGCGGAGTTTAAGCGCATCCTTGCGGGCGCGGGGCTAGCCGCCATGCGCCTGCAAGACCTGCGGCATAGCGCCGCGTCGATCCTGCTCGCTCAGGGCGTCACGCTGCGCGGGGTCATGGAAGTGCTAGGCCATTCGACGATCACGCTTACCGCGAACACTTACGGCCACGTGGCGCACGAAATGATGGCGGACGCGGCGACGCGCATGGGTGCGATCTTCGGGCCGCGAGCCGGTAACGCCTAGGCCAAGCGCGGCGTGAGGCTTATTTCGTAAAGCCGCGCAGTCGAAAAACCCAGAAACCCCAAGCGCGCAGGCTTATTTCGTGCTTTTCGTTTAATTCGTATGGGTACCTACCGCGATCCAGATCGCGGAAACCCGCCTGCGCGTAGGGGTGAACCTTAATTCGTCAAATTCGTTTAATTCGTATAGAGAGCGGGTCAGCACGCGGCTCGGGCCTTAACCGTCCGCCAGCTTGCGCGCGTCTATGTGCGCTTCCGAACCCTGATATAAGACCCGGTGGGGGTCAGGTCGGGGGGTCAACCCGCAAAAACAGCGCAGCGCCCGCGTTCTTCGCTTTCGATGAAACCCATATTGTATAAGGGTTAACTTGGCGGAGGGGGTGGGATTTGAACCCACGAGCGACTTTCATCGCTGCCGGTTTTCAAGACCGGTGCCTTCAACCACTCGGCCACCCCTCCACGCCTTATTTATCAAGCACTTACACGATTTCGACGCGCGGCGCGACCGGTCGAGTGCCCACCTTGCCCACGCCGCTTCCCATGATCAGTGCGCTGGCGAAGCTATGCCTTAGCGAGTGCATGTTCACCCGGCGGAGTTCCGCGCGCCGGAGCGCCGACCAGAGGCCGTAGCGCAGCGCGTTCGAGCGCCGGAACCTCAATCCATTCGCGGTAAAACTGAGTGCCCCGTGCGGGAGTCGAACCCACGGCCCCAGGATTAGGAATATTGGCGGACAGGTTACCTCACGCTACGAAGCCTTACAATACAAGGGTTTTTTCGTTTCGAGGTTACGCCAGATTACGGCGTGGAAGCGCATTGTGGGCACTGAGTGGGCACTGATGCGCGGGCGGAAACTTGGGCGCCGGACACCGCGCTCCGCAGCGTTGCCCCAGAATCGGCGCGGTCTGTGATCCCCCACGAAACCCGCAGTCTTGGGTTATTCGCGGCATTATGCTACCGGACGGGCATGACATCCAGTCAACTTTTCAAATGCGCGGCGTGCGGTCATATAATCGCGGCGAACGCGCCACGATGCATTGGCTGTGGAACAGCGGGACCGAGAGCCCGACACCCTAATAACTGGCAGACAATGGAGCCGCCGGCGCTTGTCGCGGAGATGCTGGCCGCAGAAAGCACACAGGCATCGCGTGAAATCCGACTACAGGCAGCCACGCCGACACAACCTACGCCAGTGGTCATCATCGCGAATCAGAAGAGCACCGGCTTAGCTGCGCTACTTTCGTTCTTCTGGTGCGGATTAGGGCAGATATACAACGGCCAGTTCCTCAAGGGGATGGCGATGATGTTTCTTTATCCGCCGCTTTTATGGTTTGGGCTTGTATCCACTTTCACGGGTGCTCTGCTTGCAGGGGGCGCCGCGACAGAAGCCGACGCCGCGGCTGGGGGCGGAGCCGCGATACTTGGGATGCTGACGCTCGGCGCAGCAATTATTCTTTGGATCTTCGGCGTCGTTAATGCCTACCGCACCGCCGACCGATTAAACCACGAGCAGCACGCATCGATATTAGCCCTGCGATAGACAGGCTCCCGGGCACAAGGTTATTTCCGCGGCTTCCGCTTGCGCGCGCGGGCGCGGTAGCCCCCTAATGGTGGACGGCGCTCAACCACGCGGCGCCGGCGCTCAGTGCGGACGCAACTGCCGAAATCACAGCAAGCAGCCAGAGACGGGATTGTCTTCTATGTTCTTGGGCCTTCAAAACGCGGCGCTGCAACTCGGGCTCCAATGATGCGATATCCCTAGCAGGATGATGAAAAAAGTGGCTTCACGGTGAATTGGTCCTTGGGGTATGAATTTTTAACTGCCGGTGGAGGTGAACAGGTGCGCTGGAAGCCGCCTGCTACGGGGTTTTGGTCCGTCGCCTG
>Ga0307372_10000748_pt1 | contig 56961 bp, 50 predicted proteins | sample OX1MG_FD_202533 | JGI IMG/M metagenome (GOLD analysis project Ga0307372, IMG submission 202533) | Soil microbial communities from Risofladan, Vaasa, Finland - OX-1 | ecosystem: Environmental > Terrestrial > Soil > Coastal area > Acid sulfate soil | place: Finland: Risofladan, Vaasa | collected...
GGCGGCTACCTGGCGCGCGCTCACGACCCGCCTCCCGGCAACCTGGTCGTCTGGCGTGGATTGGCTCGGCTCAATGATCTCGCTCTCGGCGCCGAATTCGGCTTCACACTTGTGGGTAAATGAAAGCCTGGCTTGGCGGTGACCGCGACCTTCATCGCCCCCTACTGCTCCACCTTGAGCACCGCCAGGAAGGCGTCCTGCGGGATCTCAACCTTGCCCAGCCGCTTCATGCGCTTCTTGCCTTCCTTCTGCTTCTCCAGCAGCTTGCGCTTGCGGCTGATGTCGCCGCCGTAGCACTTGGCCAGCACGTCCTTGCGCATCGCCCGCACCGTCTCGCGGGCGATCACCTTGCCCCCGATCGCCGCCTGGATCGGCACCTCGAACTGCTGCCGCGGGATCAGCTCCTTCATCTTCGCCGCCAGCGCCTTGCCCCGCTCGAAGGCCTTCTCGCGGTGCAGGATCATCGAGAGCGCGTCCACCGGCTCGCCCGCCACCAGCACGTCCAGCTTTACCAGGTCCGACGGGCGGTAGCCGCTGAGGTGGTAGTCGAGCGAGGCATAGCCGCGCGAGACCGTCTTGAGGCGGTCGTAGAAATCCAACACCACCTCGTTCAGCGGCAGGTCGTAGGTGAGCATCACCCGCGCCGGGCCGACGTACTCGAAGCCCTTCTGCACACCGCGCTTGTCCTCGCACAGCTTCAGGATCCCCCCCAGCGACTCGTCGTTGGCGATGATGGTGGCGGTGATGATGGGCTCCTCGATCTGCTCGATCTCGCCCGGCGGCGGCAGCTTCTCGGGATTGTTGACCTCGACCCGCACCCCGTCGCGGCGCTCCACCCAGTAGCGCACCCCCGGGGCGGTGACGATCAGGTCCAGGTTGAACTCCCGCTCCAGCCGCTCTTGCACGATCTCCATGTGCAGCAGCCCCAGGAAGCCGCAGCGGAAGCCGAAGCCCAGCGCCGCCGAGCTCTCGGGCTCGAAGAAAAACGAGGAGTCGTTGAGCCGCAGCTTCTCCAGCGCCTCGCGCAGCTCGCCGTGCTGGTCGCTCTCGATGGGGTAGAGGCCGGCGAAGACCAGCGGCTTGATCTCCTCGAAGCCGGCCAACGCGGCCTCGGCCGGAAAGGCGTCTTCGGTGACGGTGTCCCCGATCTTGGCGTCGGCGACGCGCTTGATGTTGGCGAAGATCAGCCCCACCTCGCCCGCCGAGAGCTCCTCCACCGCCACCGTCTTGGGGGTGCGGACCGCCAGCGTCTCCACCTGGAATGTCTCCTTGTTCGACATCAGCCGGATCTTCTGCCCCAGCCGCAGCGTTCCCTCCATCACCCGCACCAGGATGATGACCCCGCGGTAGGGATCAAACCACGAGTCGAACAGCAGCGCCCGCAGCGGCGCGGTGGGCGAGCCTTTGGGCGGCGAAATGCGATGCACGATCGCCTCCAGCACCGCCTCCGTGCCCAGCCCGGTTTTGGCCGAGGTCAGCACCGCGTTCGAGGCGTCCAGCCCGATCACGCTCTCGATCTGTTCTTTGATCCGCCCCGGGTCGGCGCTGGGCAGATCCACCTTGTTGATGACCGGGATGACCTCGAGGTGCTGGTTGACCGCCAGGTAGGCGTTGGCCACCGTCTGCGCCTCCACCCCCTGGGCGGCGTCCACCACCAGCAGCGCCCCTTCGCAGGCGGCCAGGCTGCGCGACACCTCATAGGAGAAATCCACATGCCCGGGCGTGTCAATCAGGTTGAGCTGGTAGAGCTGGCCGTCCTGGGCGCGGTAGTCGAGTCGCACCGCATGGGCCTTGATGGTGATGCCGCGCTCGCGCTCCAAATCCATGGCGTCGAGCACCTGGTGCTGCATCTCGCGCGCAGTCAGCGCGCCGGTCGCCTCCAGCAGGCGGTCGGCGAGGGTGCTCTTGCCGTGGTCAATGTGGGCCACGATCGAGAAATTGCGAATGAAGCGGCTGTCCATGAGGCTAAACTTTTAGGATACTAGAGTGGCTGCGGCAACGGAGCCCTATGGACACCCTGCAAACCCTCAAGCTGGAACTGGCGCCGCCCGTGGTGCGGGTCGTGCTCCACCGCCCGGACAAGCTCAACGCCCTCAATCTGGCCCTGCTCGCCGAGCTCGGCCAGGTCTTCGACCACCTCGCCGCCCAGCCCGCGGTGCGCGTCGTCATCCTCACCGGCGCGGGCGAAAAGGCCTTCGCCGCCGGCGCCGACATCCCCGAGATCGCCGCCCTCGACCCGGTGCAGGCGCGCCACTTCAGCCAGCGCGGCAATGCCCTCTTCCGCCGCATCGAGCGCTTCCCCCGCCCCGTGATCGCCGCCATCAACGGCTTCGCCCTGGGCGGCGGCCTGGAACTCGCCCTGGCTTGCTCCCTCCGCCTCGCCGCCGATCACGCCAAGCTCGGCCAGCCCGAGGTCAAGCTCGGCCTCATCCCCGGCTACGGCGCCACCCAGCGCCTGGCCCGCCTCATCGGCCCCGGCCCCGCCCTCCAGCTCATCCTCTCCGGCGAGCCCATCCCCGCCCCCGAGGCCCTTCGCCTCGGCTTGGTGAATCAAGTCGTGCCCGCCGCCGAGCTCGCTTCCGCCGCCGAGGCGCTCGCCGCCAGGATCGCCGCCAACGCCCCGCTCGCCGTCGAGTTCTGCCTGCAGGCGGTGCGCGAGGGCCTCGACATGACACTCGAGCAGGGCTTGGCGCTCGAGGCCAATCTCTTCGCCTTAAGCTGCACCACCGCCGACATGAAGGAAGGCACCCGCGCCTTCCTCGAAAAACGCGCCCCGCGCTTCGAGGGCAAATGAAGCAGGCCGTCCCCCGCAGGCGCGCCGGCCAGCTCTCCGCCGCCGGCTTCCGCTTTGCCTTAGTGGTGAGCCGGTTCAACCAGTTCATCACCCGCCGCCTGCTCGACAGCGCCCTCGACGCCTTGCTACGGCTCGGCGCCGATGCGGCGGACATTGTCGTCATTGAGGTGCCCGGCGCCTTCGAGATCCCCGCCGCCGCCCGCCAGGCCGCCCAATCCGGCCAATTCCACGCCCTCGTCTGCCTCGGCCTCATCCTGCGCGGCGAAACCCCGCACTTCGACTACATCAGCCGCGAGGTCACCCGCGGCGTCGGCCAGTCGGCGCTCGAGACCGGCGTCCCCCACGCCTTCGGCGTGCTCACCTGCGACACCCTGGAAGAGGCCGTGCAGCGCGCCGGCCTCAAGGCCGGCAATAAGGGCTGGGAGGCCGCCTTGGCCGCGGTCGAGATGGCCCACCTCTTCGCCAGCCTCCAACGGGAGTTTGCGCCGCCCGCGGTTTGAGGTATGATGAGCGTATCGGTTCGGGTGGAGCTCTATTGGATGAGCTGAAAGTGGCCCCCCGGGGCGTTTCCCCAAGGGTCCCTCATTGCGCCACTCGCCCCTGACCTGAGCGTCAAACTGGTCCAGCGAGCGGGAGAAGTCCCGCTTGGAGGTTCTCTTTGGTTACGACGAATACCCCCATGGCGACAGCCACGGATAGCCCGGTCGAGGCCCCGCGCCGCATTCTGGTGGCGGTAGATGACCTGTTCTTCCTGGCCAAGATCCAAGAGACCGCCCGCCAACTCAAGGTCCCCATCGAGCTGGCCAAAACCGACAAGGAACTGCTGGAGAAGGCCGAGGCCCCGCCCTCGCTCATCATCCTCGACCTCAACAGCATCGGCCTCAAACCGCTGGCCACCATCTCCAAGATCCGCCACAAGCCGGAGCTCAAGAAGACCGCCCTGATTGGCTTTCTCAGCCACCTTCAGGCCGACCTCAAGCTCAAGGCCCAGGAGGCCGGTTGCGACATGGTCATGCCGCGCTCCGCCTTCTCCGTCAACTTGCCCGGCCTGCTCCGCCGCCACGGCCTGCCCGATCCGGTGTAACCGCCGCCGCAGGCGGCTAGAATGGTCCTGATGGACTCCCGCCCCGCCTCCACCGGCACCCGCCTGGGCCGCGCCGCCGCCTCGCTGCTGCAAGGCGTGCGCCCCCAGCCTGGCCGCCCGGCGGCCGTGCCGGCCGCCGCCAGCGTGCAGCGCGCCCTCGGCCGCAGCGGCAAACATCTGCTCGCCTCCCTCAGCCGCGCCTTCGGCCACATCGGCCTGCAAATCGCGGCGGTCTTCTACGCCGTCTTCGCCCTCTCCTTTGGCGCCGCCGGCGTCCACGGCTGGCTCCACGACCACCGCCTGCCCGGCCACCGCCCCCTGGGCCTCACCCAAGCCTCCGCCGCCACCCAACTCGAACTGGCGCTGGCTCTGGTCTTCCTCTACTTCGCCGTGAGCTCGCTGCTGCGCGCGGGTCGGCGGGCATGAGCGACCGGCCCAAGCCTGTCTACTCCGCCGCCGACCTGGCCGGCTTTGACCCCCAGCGCCAGTTGGGCGCCCCCGGCGACTATCCCTTCACCCGCGGCGTCCGCCGCGACATGTACCGCGGCCGCCTCTGGACCATGCGCCAGTACGCCGGCTTCGCCGACGCCGACGAGTCCAACCGCCGCTACCGCTACCTCCTCGCCCAAGGCACCACCGGCCTCTCCGTCGCCTTCGACCTGCCCACCCAAATCGGCCTCGACAGCGACGCCCCCCTCGCCCGGGGCGAGGTTGGCCGCGTCGGCGTCGCCATCGCCTCGCTCGACGACATGCAGCGCCTCTTCGATGGCATCCCGCTGGAGTCGGTCTCCAGCTCCATGACCATCAACGCCACCGCCGCCATCCTGCTCGCCCTCTACGTCGCCGTCGCCAAGCGCCAGGGCGCCGACCCGCGCCGGCTACAGGGCACGGTGCAGAACGACATCCTCAAGGAATACATCGCCCGCGGCACCTATATCTTCCCCGTCCGCCCCGCCCTCCGCCTCGTCACCGACCTCTTCGACTACGCCACCCGCGAACTGCCCGAGTGGAACACCATCTCCATCTCCGGCTACCACATCCGCGAGGCCGGCTGCACCGCCGCCCAGGAGATTGCCTTCACCCTGGGCAATGGCGCCGCCTACGTGCAAGCGGCGCTCGAGCGCGGCCTCGCGCTCGACCAGTTCGCCCCCCGGCTGTCGTTTTTCTTCAACGCCCACAACCATCTGTTCGAGGAGATCGCCAAATTCCGCGCCGCCCGCCGCATGTGGGCCCGCCGCATGCGCGAGCGCTTTCAGGCAAAGGACCCGCGCTCCTGGATGCTGCGCTTCCATACCCAGACCGCCGGCTCGACCCTCACCGCCCAGCAGCCCCCGGTCAACGTCGTCCGCACGGCATACCAGGCGCTGGCCGGCGTGCTCGGCGGCACCCAGTCGCTGCACACCAACTCCTTTGACGAAGCCCTCGGCCTGCCCACCGAGGAAGCGGCGCGGCTGGCGCTGCGCACCCAACAAGTGCTCGCCTACGAGACCGGCGTCGCCGAGGTTGTGGACCCCCTCGCCGGCTCCTACTACGTCGAGTCCCTCACCAACCAGCTCGAACAGCAGGCCGAGGACTACCTGGAAAAAATCGAGGCCTGGGGCGGCCCGCTCGAGGGCATGCTCCACGCCATCGAGACCGGTTACGTGCAGCGCGAGATCCAAAACGCCGCCTACCAGCACCAACAGGCGCTGGAGCAGGGCGCGACCGTGGTGGTCGGCGTCAACCGCTTCCAGCAGGCCGAGGCCGCCCCCACCCCGGTGCTGCGCATCGCCGCCGAGGTCGAGCAGCGCCAAGTCGAGCGCCTGCGCGCCCTGCGCCAACGCCGCGACCCCACCCGCTCCCAGGCCGCCCTCGACCAAGTCGCCGCCGCCGCCGCCTCCACCGCCAACCTCATGCCCCCGCTCATCGCCGCCGTCGAGGCCGATTGCACCCTGGGCGAGATCGCCAATACCCTGCGCCAGCAGTTCGGCGAGTACCAAGAAACCGTGGTGGTCTAGCCGCCCGCGGTCCCGCTCCCGGCCAGCGGCGCGATTTCACCCCGCCTCGACGTCGCAACCGCCGGAACCTCCCCTTCGCCCTCACCAGGGCTGACAAGTAGACACTAAGATTTTCCTTGACAATGGTTCGCTCATGCCTGTAGTCTAGTTTTGGCTGGCAACTTAGCCGGGACGCGCGGATGTGCCCGGCAGACCGGGATCTATACCCTCATGGCGAAAATCATTGGCATTGATCTGGGCACCACCAACAGCGTGGTCGCGGTGATGGAAAATGGCGAACCGAAGGTCATCGCCAACTCCGAGGGCGGGCGCACCACCCCCTCCGTCGTCGCCTTCACCAAGAACGGCGAGCGCCTCGTCGGCCAAGTCGCCAAGCGCCAGGCCATCACCAACCCCGAGGGCACGGTCTACTCCATCAAGCGCTTCATGGGCCGCCGCTTCAACGAAGTGTCGGAAGAGATGAAGATGGTGCCCTACAAGGTCCAGCAGCAGGGCGACCATGTCGTGGTGGAGGCGCAGGGCAAAACCTACACCCCCCCCGAGATCTCCGCCTTCATCCTGCAGAAACTGAAACAGGCGGCTGAGGACTACCTCGGCGAAAAGATCAACGAGGCGGTCATCACCGTCCCCGCCTACTTCAACGACGCCCAGCGCCAGGCCACCAAGGACGCCGGCCGCGTCGCCGGCCTCGACGTCAAGCGCATCGTCAACGAGCCCACCGCAGCCGCCCTGGCCTACGGCCTCGACAAAAAGAAGGAAGAGACCATCGCCATCTACGACTTCGGCGGCGGCACTTTCGACATCTCCATCCTCGAGGTGGGCGAGGGCGTGGTCGAGGTCAAGAGCACCAACGGCGACACCCACCTCGGCGGCGACAACATTGACCAGCGCCTGGTGGACTGGCTGGTGGACGAGTTCAAGAAGGACGAGGGCATTGATCTGCGCGGCCGCGGCAACGAGATGGCGCTGCAGCGCCTCAAAGACGCCGCCGAGAAGGCCAAAATGGAGCTCTCCACCACCATGGAGACCGAGATCAACCTGCCCTTCATCACCGCCGACGCCGCCGGCCCTAAGCACCTGCTCAAGAAGCTCAGCCGCTCCCAGTTCGAGCGCATGGTCGAGGACATCCTGCAGCGCTCCGTCGCCCCCTGCCAGCAGGCCCTCAAGGACGCCGGCATCGGCCCCGACAAGATCAACGAGGTGGTGCTGGTGGGCGGCTCGACCCGCATCCCGCGGGTGCAGCAGATCGTCAAGGATCTGTTCAAAAAGGAGCCCCATAAGGGCGTCAACCCCGACGAGGTGGTCGCCATCGGCGCCGCCGTCCAGGCCGGCGTGCTCGCCGGCGAGGTCAAGGATCTGCTTCTGCTCGACGTCACCCCCCTCTCGCTCGGCATCGAGACCATGGGGGGCGTCAACTCCGTCCTCATCCAGCGCAACACCACCATCCCCACCCGCAAGAGCGAGATCTACTCCACTGCCTCCGACAACCAAACCTCGGTCGAGGTCCACGTCCTGCAGGGCGAGCGCCCCATGGCCGCCCAGAACCGCACCCTGGGCAAGTTCCATCTGGTCGGCATCCCCTCGGCACCCCGCGGCGTCCCCCAGATCGAGGTCACCTTCGACATTGACGCCAACGGCATCGTCAACGTCAGCGCCAAGGACCTCGGCACCGGCAAGGAGCAGAAGATCACCATTACCAGCTCCAGCGGCCTCTCCAAGGACGAGATTGACCGCATGACCAAGGAAGCCGAGGCCCACGCCGACGAGGACAAACGCCGCCGCGAGGAGGTCGAGGCCCGCAACCAGCTCGACAGCCTGGTCTACAACACCGACAAGATGCTCAAGGAGAACCGCGACAAGGTCTCCGCCGACGACGCCACCACCCTCGAGGGCGCCCTCGCCGACGCCCGCAAGGCGCTCGAAGGCACCGACACCGCCGCCATGGTCGCCGCCAAGGACAAGCTCACCGCCGCCACCCACAAGCTCGCCGAGGCCATGTACAAGAACGCCAGCCAGCAGCGCGAAGCCGCCAGCGCCCCCCCCCCGCCCCCCGACGCCGCCCCCGGCAATGGCGAGGCCAAGGCCGGCGATGTCATTGATGCCGAATACGTGGATGCCGATGGAGACAAGAAGTAGGGGCGTGCACGGTTGCCAGCGGTGGTACCCTTGGCCCTAGCCGCTCTCGCTGCTAGCCTCTAGCCCCACCGCTCCGCCATGGCCACTGCCACCAAAGACTACTACCATATCCTCGGCATCAAGCGCTCCGCCTCCGCCGACGAGATCCGCAAAGCCTATCGCCGCTTGGCGCGCAAGCTCCACCCCGACGTCAATCCCAACAACAAGGCGGCGGAAGAGAAATTCAAGGAAGTTCAAGAAGCCTACGACATCCTGAGCGAACCCAAAAAGCGCGAGTTCTACGACCGCGCCGGCTTTTTCTCCGACCAAGCCTTCCAGCACGGCGCCGAGGCCTACGCCGCCGGCCCCGAGCCCGGCCCACGCGGCGGCCCCGGGCCCCAACCGCCCCCCGGATTCGACTTCTCCGGCTTCGACTTCTCCGACCTTGGCGGCGCCGGCGCCGGCGCCGGCCGCCGCGGCCCCGCCGGCGGCCCCAGCTTCAAGGACATTTTCTCCACCATCTTCAACCGCCAAGCCGCCCCCGCCGAGGCGGTCGGCAGCGACCTCGAGTTCCAGGCCACCGTCGGCTTCTGGGAGGCCATCCGCGGCGGCGTCGTCGGCCTCGCCGTTCCCCGCCAGGACAAGTGCCCGCAATGCGGCGGCACGGGCGCCGGCGGCCGCGGCGGCACCTGCCCGGAGTGCGCCGGCAAGGGCCAAGTCGCCCAAACCGTCAGCGGCATGAAATTCAATCTGCGCTGCGGCGCCTGCGGTGGCACCGGCAAGGCCGGCGCCGCCTGCCCCCGCTGCCACGGCCAGGGCCGCGTCGAGGTGCGCGAGTCGCTCGAAGTCCGCCTCAAGCCCGGCACCCGCGAGGGCGCCCGCCTTCGCATCCCCGGCAAGGGCAACTGGGGAGCCGACGGCAGCGGCGACCTCTACGTCGTCATCCACATCCAAGCCCATCCCCTCTTTGTCCGCGAAGTCGACGATATCCACGTCAAGGTCCCCCTCAGCTTCACCGAGGCCGCCCTGGGCGCCAAGATCGGCGTACCCACCATAGACGGCAAGGCTCTGCTCAACGTCCCCGCTGGCACCCAGTCCGGCCAGCGCTTCCGCATGCGCGAACGCGGCGTCGCCAGCGCCCAGCACGAGGGTGTCCGCGGCGACGAGTACGTCGAGGTGCAAGTGGTCGTGCCCAAGCTCCGCGACGAGCGCAGCCGGGATCTGCTGCGCGAGTTCGCCCGCATCAACCCCGAGGACGTGCGCGACGCCATCCTCAAGCAGGCCCAGTCCTAGGTGCCCCCATGGTGCGCAAAAAAGGCCGTGCCGCCTACATGATCTCGGCCGTCGCCGAGCAGTACGGCATCCACCCCCAGACCCTCCGCCTCTACGAGCGCGAAGGCCTGCTCAAGCCCTCCCGCACCGAGGGCAACACCCGCCTCTACACCGACGAGGACCTGCAGCGCCTCGAGGTCATCCTCTCCCTCACCCGCGACATGGGCGTCAACCTCGCCGGCGTCGAGGTCGTCTTGGACCTGCGCGAAAAGATGCAGCACATGCAGAAGCAAATGCAGGAGTTCGTGGACTTCGTCCAGCACGACCTGGTCAGCCGCGGCATGGCCTTCGGCAACGTGCGCGAGGCGCTGGTGCCCATCCGCCCCCGGCGGCCGCGGTGACCCGCAAGCGCTACTCCCTGGCGGTCCCCACCGCCTTTCCCCGCCAAGCCCCGCTCGCCCACCGCCTCCAGCACCTCATCGCCATCGGCGGCCCCATCGGCTTCATCCCCTGGGTCCCCGCCACCTTCGCCTCCCTCGCCACCGCCGCCCTCTGTTGGCTCGCGCCCCCCTCGGCCTCCACTGTCCTCCTGCTGACCTCCCTGGTGTTCCTTGTCGGCGCCTGGACCGCCTCCACCTCCGAGCGCCTGCTGCACACCCAAGACCCGCGCAACGTGGTGATTGACGAGATCGCCGGCCAACTGCTGACGTTTCTCTTCCTGGCCCCGCTCAACGGAAAGATTGCCCTCGCCGGCTTCGTCCTTTTCCGCCTCTTCGACGTCGCCAAGCCCTTCCCCGCCCGCTCCGCCGAACGCCTGCCGGCCGGCTGGGGCATCATGACCGACGACCTGGTCGCCGGCCTCTACGCCGCCCTGGTCCTCTTCCTGCTGCGCCACCTGCTGGGCTGAGCCGACTCAATACGCCGGGCTCTCCCCGTAGTAGCCCTCTTCCCCGTGCTGCGACAGATCCAGCCCCTGCTCTTCGTGCTCCTGCGAAACCCGCAGCCCCACCGTCAGATCCACGAACTTCAGGATGGCCAGCGTCCCCACCGTCGCCAGCGCCACCGCAATCCCCACTCCCGCAAGCTGGTTCAGCATCTGGTGCGCGTTGCCCTCCAGCCATCCCGCCGCCAGCGGCCGCCCCTGCGCATCCTTGAAGATCGGATTGACCAAGCTCGAGGCGAACACCCCGGTGAGCACCGCGCCCAGCATGCCGCCAGCGCCGTGCACCCCGAACGCGTCCAGGCTGTCGTCATAGCCAAACTTCGCCTTCACCACCGCCACCATGAAATAACAGAACACCCCCGCCGCCGCCCCGATCGCCAGCGCCGCCATCGGCCCCACATACCCCGCCGCCGGCGTAATCGCCACCAGCCCCGCCACCGCGCCCGAGATCGCCCCCAGCGCGCTCGGCTTGCCCGCCCGCAGCCACTCCGCCGCGCCCCAACCCAGCGCCGCCGCCGCCGCCCCAAACTGCGTGGCCACGAAGGCGCTGGTCGCCAGCGTCCCTGCCGCTAGCGCGCTGCCGGCGTTGAAGCCAAACCATCCCACCCACAGCATGCACGCCCCGATAAAGCTCAGCACCACGCTGTGCGGCGGCATCGCCTCCTCCCCCAGCCCCCGCCGCCGCCCCAAGTACAGCGCGCACACCAGCGCCGATACCCCCGAGGTCAAATGCACCACTGTGCCCCCGGCAAAATCCAGCGTCGGGAACACTCCACCCACCGCATTCAACAGTCCCCCGGCACCCCACACCATATGCGCCATCGGGCAATAGACGACCACGGACCACAACGCCAAAAACAGCGCCATCGCGCTGAACTTCATCCTCTCCGCAAACGCCCCGCTGATGAGCGCCGGCGTGATGATGGCGAACATCAACTGGTAAACCATGAACGTCTCGAACGGGATGGTGGGCGCATAGGCCGGATTGGCCCCCCCCCCGACCCCCCGCAGAAACACGTACTGCAAGCCCCCCAGCAAACTCGTCCCCGTCCCGAATGCCAGGCTGAAGCTGAACAGCGCCCAGATCACCGTCACGATCGCCATCATGGCGAAGCTCTGCATCATCGTGCCCAGCACGTTCTTCTTCCGCACCAAGCCGCCGTAGAACAGCGCCAGTCCCGGGCCGGTCATCATCAACACCAGCACCGTGCTTGTCAGCATCCAGGAGTTGTCCGCCGCCAGCCGGGCCGAGGCGGCCTGCTGCTCCAGCTGTGCCACCCGTGCCAGCAGCGCCGCCTGGCCCCCGGCGGCGGCCGCGGGCGCGCTCAGCGCCCACAGCCCCGGGGCGCAGGTGGCCAACAGCAGGAAGACCAACAGGCGGCGCGCGTTTCGTTTCCCCATGCGCCACTCTAGGGGCGGGGCCGCCCCCAAGGGAAATTCAAAGTTTTTATGCCCGCTATGGCCCCGCAGGCCCGGGGCCCGAACGCCACTAGGAGCTCGCCCCCCGGGCCTGCTCCAGCGCCACGCAGCAATGGGCGCAGCGCCGCGCTTCCAGCGGGATCTCGCTGGCGCACTCCGAGCACTTCCTGGTGGTCGGCGCCACCGGCGGCGCCTGCGCGTTCATCCTCTTCAAAATGGCGTTCATCGGCGCCACCACGAAGAAGTACACCGCCGCCGCGATCAGCAGAAACGAGATCAGCGCGTTCAGAAACAGGCCGAACTGGATCTTGCTGCCGTTGAGGGTCAGCATGTAGGCGGAAAAATCTGGCTTTCCCACTAGGGCCGCGATCAGCGGATTCAAGAGGTCGGTCGTGAAGGCGGTCACCACCGCGCCAAACGCCGCGCCGATGACCACCGCCACCGCCAAATCCACCACGTTTCCACGCAGAAGAAAGGCCTTGAATTCTTTTAACATGGCAGCATCATGCGCCCGCCCGCGCCCGCGCGCAAGGGGGCCCGCACCGCTAGCTAGGCCAGCGGAACGCAGCAATGGGCGCAGCGCCGCGCCTCCAGCGGGATCTGGCTGCCGCACTCGGGACACCGCTTGCTGGGCGGCGGCGGCGGCGGCGCCTCGGCGCGGCGCATCGCGTTGATCGGCGCCACGATGAAGAAATAGACGGCGGCCGCGATCAGCAGAAACGCAATCAAGGCGTTGAGGAACAGCCCGTACTGAATCCGGCTGCCATTCACCGTGGCCGCGTAGGCGGAAAAGTCCGGCTTGCCCACCAGCGCCGCGATCAGCGGGTTCAGCACGTCCACGGTGAAGGCGGTCACCACCGCCCCAAAGGCGGCGCCGATCACCACCGCCACCGCCAAATCCACCACGTTGCCTTTGAACAGGAACGCTTTGAATTCTTTCACCATGGCAGCCTCGCATGCCTCCGCACTCTCCCACACCATGCGCAGCGCCTTAGCCCGCTGGCCTGCGTCGCCGTGGCCGCGCCGCCCGCGGCGCGGCGGCGGGCACCACCGCGTCAACGGCGGGCCCGGCAGCCACCTCGCGCGCCTCGACCCGCGGCCGGGAACCGGCGGCGGCGTGGACGGGAACCATGCGCAGCGCGTGCGCGTCCACGTCCCCGACCCCCTCCACCTTGCGGATCGCCTCCACCAGACAGTCGCGGTCCGCCTCGCTCTCCACGTAGCCATGCAGATAGACGGTGTGCCCGATGGCGTTGAGGTTCACGTGCGACCGCAGCGCGCTAAAGGCGCGCCCGAGCTGGCTCTGCACCTGGTCCACCAGGGTGGTGGCATCCACATAGTGCCCCCGCCCCCACCACGCCTGCCGCACCTCCGCTACGCTCCCGCGCAGCCGGTTCTCCACGTCGCGGCCGCGCTTGGAGAGGGTCCGCTGGCCCAGACGCCGCCAGTGCGCCAATTTCTGCCGCACCTGGTTGCGCACCCAATCGCCCCGCCGCGGCGCCGTTAGCCAACCCAAGGCGGTGCCCGCCAGCACTCCGCTGGCTAGCCACGCCGCCTGGCGCGTGCGTTGCCGGTTCCGGCGCCCCATAGCCGCACCTCCGCTTGCTTGGATGCGGCCGGCGATACTATCGCCGTGTCAGCTCAGCGGCCCCTTCCGCCCGCACGGGCGCCGCGCCCACGCCCCATGGGGGCGGTCAAGTTCACCGGCTGCAGGCTGGCCTGGCGCAACTGGGTATTGAGCTGCGCCACGTCCTGGGCCTTGAGTTGGCTCCATTGGGCCAGTTCCTGCGTCACCATCGCCTGCGCCTTGTGCAGCCCGGCGAGCACAGTGGCGTCGGGCGCGCCCAGCCCGCTCTGTGCCGCCCCGGAGAGCCCGCCCAGGATCGAGGTCAGCCCGGCCAGGCTGGTGGGTGCCGGCACAGCATCGCCCTCGCCCGAGGCATCCGGGTTGGGCGGCTCAGGCGCGTAGCCCGCAATGCGGTGGGCCTTTTGGTCGAGGGCGTTGATCGCCGCCAGCAGGCCGGCGTTGGCCCCCGCCTGCGAGCGCCGCTGCGCCAGCGCGCGCCGCAACTGCGCCGCCTGGCGGCGCGCGGCGGCCACCCGGGCTTGCGTAGCAGTGATCTGCTCGCCCAGCCGCGCCTGGGCCTCGAGCGCGGCGGCGGAGAAGTTCACCCCGGGCGCCATGCGGACCGTCAGCGGCTGGGTGTAGCGGTGTCCGGCGGCGGTGAGCCGCACGGTGTAGACGCCCGGCAGGGCGGCATGTCCGCCGCCGCCCCGGCCGCCGCGCCCGCCGCCCGGCGACGGCGCCCCCGGCGCCAGCTCGCGCAGGTCCCAGCTCCAGCGGTGCATCCCCGCCGCCGCGCTCAGCACCGGTGTCATCGCCGCCCACACCGCCGGGACCACCATGGTCTTGGGATTTTGCCGCCGCGGCCGCTCGGTGCTGGCATAGTGCCGCACCACCTTGCCGCTGCCATCCAGAATGTCGAGCGCCACCGGCCCGGTGTCCGCCTTCAGGTAGTAGTCAATCTCCGCGCCCGCCAGCGGCGGCGCGCCCGAGGCAACCTCCACCGGATCCATGTCGGTCGCTGCCGCCAGGCTGGTGGAGCGGAAGAATCCCCGCCCCCCCGCCGCCCGCACCGCCATCTCCGGCTTGAACAGCACCGCCGGCCCGTCCGCCATCGCCGCCGTCGCCTGCCGCAGCGGCGTCAGGTTGTCCAGCGCCCAGAACGACCGCCCGAAGGTGGCGATCACCAGGGTGTTGCGCTTGACCACAAAGTCGCGAATCTCCACCGGCGGCATGTTCAGCCGCAGCGACTGCCACTGGTCGCCGTTGTCGAACGACACATAGACGCCATCGTCGGTGCCGGCAAACAGCAGCCCCTTGCGCACCGGGTCTTCCTGGATGGACTCCAGGTACTCGCCGTGCGGAATCCCCGCCACAATCTCCTGCCAGCTCTTGCCTCCGTTGGTGGTGCGATAGATGTGCGGCGTGTCGTCGTCCAGGCGATGCCGGTCCACCGCCGCAAACGCCATCTCCGGATCGAAGGGCGAGGCCTTGAGCATCACCACCTTGCTCCACGGCGTCAGCTCCGGCGGCGTGACGTTGGTCCAAGTCTTGCCGCCATCGCGGGTGAGCTGGATCAGGCCGTCGTCGGTGCCCACCCACACCTCGCTCGCCAAGACCGGCGAGGGCGCGATGCTGTAGATCACCCCCCAGCGCGCGCCATAGGTGCGCTCCGAGTAGTTGGAGTCCTGCGCCGTGGTGGGGTCGAGGTTGGGCGGCGCCCCCGGGTCCTTGCGCGTGAGATCCGGGCTGATCTTCGCCCACGTCTCGCCCCCATCCTTGGTCTCGAACAGAAACTGGTTGGCGAAATAGAAATCGTGCTTGTCCGCCATCGAGAACGCCACCGGCAAGGTCCACGTGTGGCGGAAGTCCTGCCCCGGGTAGGCCACCATGGGTGCGATGTTCTGGCTCGCTCCGGTGATCTGGTTGCACTTGCTCAGCGTCCCGCCGTACAGCTCCGCTTCGCGCAGCGGGTCGGCGGCGATGTCGCCGCTCTCGCCCCCGGTGCAGGCCCGCCCCCAGTCGGCGTAGGTGATCCGCCCCCGCGCCGCGCTCGCCACCGCGCGCGCCCCGCTGTCCTGCTGCGCCCCGTACACCCAGAAGGGATCGCGGTTGTCGGCGGTGGCATGATAAAGCTGGGCCGTGGGCTGGTTGTTCCATGAACTCCAGCTCCGCGCCCCGTCCACGCTCACAATCACCCCCTGGTCGCTGCTCAGGATCATGCGGTCGGCGTCGTGGGAATTGATCCAGAGCTGGTGGTAGTCGTCCCCGCCCGGCGCCCCCTTGATGGCGTCAAAGCTCGCGCCGCCATCGGTGGAGCGGTAGGTCGAGGTGTCCATCACATACAGCTTGTTCTCGTTCTTCGGATCCACCGTCACCGCCTCGAAATACCACCCCCGGTCCCAGATGCGCCCCTCGTTGTCCATCAGCTTCCAGCTCGCCCCGGCGTCGTCGGAGCGGTACAGCCCGCCCTGCTTCGCGCTGGCGTCCACCACGGCGTAGACGCGGTGGGGATCGCTCGGCGCCACCGCCACCCCGATCTTGCCCACCCCGCTCGCCGGCAGCCCGGCGGTGAGTTGCCTCCAGGTCGAGCCCCCGTCGGTGGATTTGTACAGCCCGCTGCCCGGTTCGATCGACGACGGATACACCACCCACGGCGGCCGCCGCGTCGCCCACAGCGTGGCATAGATGGTCCTCGCGTCTTGCGGGTCGAAAGAAAGATCCTCGGCCCCGGTGTTGTCGTCCTTGAACAGCACCTTCTGCCAGCTCGCCCCCCCATCGGTCGAACGGTATACACCGCGCTCAGGCGAGGCGGCGTACAGGTCCCCCAGCGCCGCCACGTACACCCGGTTGGGGTCCGCCGGGTCCACCAGGATGCGCCCGATCTGCTTGGTCCCCTCCAGCCCGATGCGCGCCCACGTCTGGCCCCCGTCGGTGGACTTGAACATGCCGTCGCCCAGTGAAAACTGCGAGCGCGCGTCCGCCTCGCCCGTGCCCACGTAGATCACGTTGGCATCCGACGGCGCCACCGCGATCGCTCCGATCGAGGCCACCGGCTCCTGGTCGAAGATCGGCGACCAGGTCAGCCCGTCGTTGATCGTCTTCCACACCCCGCCGTCCACCGCGCCGAAGTAAAAGGTGTTGGGCTGGCTCGCCACCCCCGCCACCGCCACCGCCCGGCCCGCCCGGAACGGCCCGATCATCCGCCATCTCATGCCCGAGTAGAGCGCGGGGTTGATCTGCCCCACAGCCATCACCGCCAGCGCGCCAACCAACAGGAATGACCGACGAATCATGTGTCCTCCCCACAATTTGCGGACAGCCGAGAATACAACAAAAGAGCGGCCTCAGCCGCGAAAAACGTGCTCGGCATGATAGCGCATCGCTTCGGGCGATGGCTGCGCCAACCGGTCGGCGGGCGGCGCCAGCGCCCGCCCGTGCAGCGCGTAGTATTCCCGCCCGTTCTCAAACTCGGTCTTGATGCGGCTGCTCACCACAATGCGCCGGTCGTCGGGATTCACGCCGACATAGCCCCAGTCGAAGAGCCGGTGCAAATCGCGCCGCAGCAGCAGCCCGTTCGACAGCTCGTGCCCGCCGCCGTCGGAGTAGGGCCGGATGTGGGCGGCATCCAGCGCCGGCAGCGTCTTCTCGCCGGTCATGGCGCAACGCCGGCGATAGGCCTCGGTGATCGAGACCCGGAAGCCGCCCTGCCCCAGCCGCGGAAACACCGCAATCGGCGCCCCCACCCGCCGCCCCTCGCGCAGTTGGAACACCGCCGGCCCCGGCGCCGCGATGGCGGCGCGCTGCAGCCGCTCCTGCAGTGCGGCATAGAGCGCGCGTCCGTCGGCCTCCTCGGTGTCATAGGTCTTGCCGGTCTGGATGCTGCGCGCAAAGCTCGACGGCGCGGCGATCTCCTCGCCCGCCTCAAAGAAGAACGGCTCGCTCAACACAATGCAGGTGATGGTGTCGCCCGGCGCGACCCCGCGCCCCTTGCGGTAGCCCCGGATGCGCTCCAGCATCTCCGCTTCCGACGTCACCCCGTTGGCCGCCCCGAACGCCTCCCACGCCAGCCGCACCGGCAGGTGCGCCGTGCGCGTCATGATGCCCCCGCCCGCGAACACCGCCCGCGGCGCGTGCAGCTTGAACAGAAAAATCTCGCCCGCCCGCAGCGTGTGGAAACCCAAATTCGATGGCCGCCAGAAGTTGACCTCCTCCAGCCCGCCCCGCCGCGCCATCGCCGCCAGTTGCGCGCACCAGTCGTTGTCAGTAATGCCGAGATGGATTCGCATGTTCCTACGTCCGCAGCCCCGGGCCCAGCACCCCGATAAACAATCCCGCCGCCGCCGACTCGGCTATCAGCACTGCCCCCACCGGGTTGAGCGCTCCCGCGATGCAGGAGGGCGCGCCATGGGCGAAGTAGGGCACCAGCATCAACCGCTGCGCCCGCGCCACCCGCTCCAGGCTGCCGCGCGGCAACAGCGGTTTCAGATCCCAGGCCGCCAGCCGCACCAGCGCCATCCCCGTGCGCCACAGCCTGCACTCCGCGTTCACACTGGAAACCACCAGATTGTGCCCCCCCGAAAGCCAGCCCCCCCGTGCCCCACCCCCTCGTGCCGCAGCGTGGTCAGCGTTCCCGCCACCAGGGCAATCGCCGCCAGCGTGCCCCAATCGGGCCCGGCGGGAGCGGCCGGCGTTGCGGCAGTGGCCATTCCCGGCCATGCTACCACCCCTGCGCCCGCTCCGCCGGTTGACAGGCTGCCCCCAAGGCCGTAGTCTGAAATACGAGCTGTGGCGGGCTGCGAGCGCCCGCCTTTTCTTCCTCAGCGCCCTTAGCTCAGCTGGATAGAGCGTCTGGCTACGAACCAGAAGGCCGGGAGTTCGAATCTCTCAGGGCGCACCACCTCACTCCGCCTCGCCCCACCTCCGGTAGCGCCGCACCCAGCGCCGCCCCAGCCCGCGCAGCAGCCCCGGGCAGAACCGCTGCAACCCCACCAGCAGCCTGCCATGCGCCGGGAAGATCGCCTCCCGCCGCCCCCGCGCCACCGCCCGCAGCATCGCCCGCGCGGCCCGTTCGGTGCCCATCTGCAGCCACTCCGGCACCTCATCCTCGCGTTCGGCATGGAACGCGCCCTGGTTGTCCACCCGCCGAAAATCGCTCACCACAAACCCCGGGCTGATGAGCGTCACCTTCACCCCCACCCCCGCCAGCTCCGGCGTCAGCGCGTCCGCCAGCGCCCGCAGGGCAAACTTGCTCATGGCGTAGGGCGAGGCGCCGGGCATCGCCACCCACCCCGCCACGCTGGCGGTGATGGCCAAGCGCCCGCGCGATTTCTCCAGCTCCGGCAGTGCGGCATAGATGGTGCGCAGCACGCCAAACACATTGGTCTCGAACTGCCGCCGGTAGTCCTCCATCGTCAGCCGCCGCAACGGCCCCACCACGCCGAAGCCGGCGTTGGCGAACACCACATCCAGCCCGCCCCATTGCGCCACCGCCGCCGCCACTGCCCGCTCCAGGTCGCCGTCGCGCGCCACATTGCACCCCACCGCCAGCGGTCGCCGCTGTCCTGCCGCCGCCACCGCCGCCGCCACGCTCTCCAGCCGCTCCACCCGGCGCGCCGCCAGCGTCAGCCGCGCCCCGGCGCGCGCCAGTTGCCACGCGAGCGCCTCGCCGATGCCCGCCGAGGCGCCGGTGACCAGCACCGACTTGTCGCGAAAAAAGTCCGTTTTCACCTTCTGCTATATTAGCGGCAGGCGTCGCCTCAGGAGAATCGCGATGAAAGTCATGGTGTTCGTCAAGGCCAATCCCATCTCGGAATCGGGCGCCCTGCCCCCCACCGAAGCGCTGGCCGCGATGCAGAACTTCAACGAAAGCTTGGTCAAGGCCGGGGTCATGCTGGCAGCCGAAGGCTTGCGCCCCAGTTCCCACGGCGTGCGCGTCAAGTTCGTCGGCCCGGAACCCACCGTTATCCCCGGCCCTTTCCCCGAAACCAAGGATCTGATCGCCGGCTTCTGGATGTGGCAGGTGCCATCGCTGGACGACGCCATCGCTTGGCTCAAGCGCGCCCCCTTCGGCGGCGGCGTCGAGATCGAGCTCCGCCCCATCTTTGAATCCGAGGACTTCGGCGCCAGCCTCACCCCCGAGTTGCGCGCGCAAAACCAGCGCCTGCGCGAAGAAATGGCTAGGCGCAATACGCTCTGACCCCTGGCGGCCGACTTCCTTTCACCTCCCGGTTGCGCTATATTACCCGCACGATGAGATCTTTCCGCCTGCGGCCGGGTCTTTGGCTGGGCTTGGCGCTGACTTTGAGCCTGGCGGCGCCGACTTGGGCGCGCTCCAAACCGCCCGCCTGGATCCAAGTCCAAAGCCCCCATTTCCTGGTGGTGAGCAATGCCAGCACCAAGGCGGCGCGCGCGGTCGCAGCCCAGCTCGAGCGCATGCGCGCCGTCTTCCAGCAGGCCTTTCCCCAGATCCAGGTGGACCCGCCCATGCCTATCTTGGTGCTGGCCCTGCGCAACCGCAAGGATTTCCAAACCATCGAGCCCGCCGCCTATCTAGGCAAGGGCAAGCTCAACCTGGCGGGCTATTTCCAGCGCAGCCCGGAACGCAACTTCATCGCCATGCGGCTCGATACCCAGAACGAAACCCACCCCTACGCCGTCATCTACCACGAGTACACCCACCTGCTCACCTTCAAGGACTCCGACGTCATCCCGCTCTGGCTGGCCGAGGGGCTGGCCGAGTTCTACCAAACCACCGAGATTGAAGGCAACCAGGTGTCGCTGGGCAAGCCCGACCGCGGCAACCTTTACCTGCTGCAAAACAACCGCATGATGCCGCTGGCGACGCTCTTCGCCGTCGGCCACGACTCGCCCTATTACCACGACCAGAACCAGGGCTCGATCTTTTACGCCGAGTCCTGGGCGTTCACCCACTACCTCATGATGCGCGACCGAAGTCGGCACACCCAACTGCTGGCCAATTATGTGACCCTGCTGCAGCAGCACGTGGATCCCGTTACCGCCGCCAGCCGCGCCTTCGGCGATTTGAACAAGCTGCAGAAGGCGCTGGCGCAGTACGTCGAGAGCATCTCCTTCCCCTACGTCCATTTCAAGCTGGCCGCCAGCATCCGCGAGGCCGCCTATCCCGTGGCGCCTGTGGCTCTGCCGCAGGCCAACGCCGTGCGCGCCGACTTCATGGCCCACGACGGGCGCTACGCCGAGGCCGATGCACTGGCGCACAGCGTGCTGCAAACCGATCCGCACAACCTCGAGGCGCTCGAGACCCTGGGATTCGCCACCGAACAGCAGGGCCAACTGAGGGCGGCGCGCCAGTGGTATGGGCAGGCTGCCGCGCTCGGCTCGCAGGACTTTCTGGCGCAGTATTATTTCGGCGCCATGACGCTGCAAAGCCGCATGGGCAATCTCAACGCCGCGACCGCCGCGCGCATCGAGACCAGCCTGCAGGCCGCCATCCACTTAAACCCGGCTTTCGCCCCCGCCTACGACCGCTTGGCGGTGCTCTACGCGCAGCAGCACGTGCATCTCAGCCAAGCCGCCCGCCTCGAGGTGCAAGCCACCCAGCTCGAGCCCGCCACCATCAGCTACCGCCTGAATGGCGCCAGCATCCTGTCGGAGATGGGCCTCATTCCTGATGCCTTGTCCGTGTTGCAACAGGCGCTGCCTCTAGCCGACTCGCCCGCCGAAAAGCAGGAATGCGAAAACCGCATCCAAGAGGCGCAGCGCTACCTCGCCGAACAGAAACAAGCCGAGCAGTACGCCGCCGCCCAGGCGGCGGGAGCCCAGAACACCACGCCCGGTGCCAACGACGCCGCAAACCCGATTCCGCCCGGCCCCCCGCAGCTCGTCCATCGCGGCGTCCCGGCCGATCCCAACGCCAAGCCCCAGCTCCTTGAGGCCTCCATCCAAGCCGTGAGCTGCGGCCCCGCCCACTCCCTCGACATGAATCTAAAAATCCAGGGCCAAGTCGTCTCCCTGCACATCCCCAACTATCGCGCCGTCACCATCGGCGAGGTCAACTTCACCCCCCGCGGGCCCTTCGACCCCTGCACCGCCATGGCCGGCCTGCATGCCGTCATCTCCGTCGCCGACCATCAGGTCTTGGGCATCGCCCTCAGCCGCTAGCCAGGGCGGGCGAGGAAGGCAGCCTGCGCGTGTTGGCGCTGCGCTTTCGGGTGAGCCACGCATTTGCGAAAGAGCGGCGCCGGTCCCGGCGGCGGCCGGCTCGCCTCCGCCGCAGCGTGGCCTGCGCGGCGTCCAGCAAGCCGTCAGCTTCCAGTGCAGAGCCACCGTGCGGCCCGGCATCCCCGGCGCACGGAGCCCCAGCCGCGCGCCAATCTATACCCTTGGCTCAGTGCCCAAGATCTCCGCCAGCGCCGCCGCCAGCGTGGGATAGCGAAACCCGAAGCCCAGCCGGCCCAGCGCCTCGGGCTCGGCCCGCTGGCTGGCCAGCACCACCCCGGCGGCCTCGCCGTAGCGCACGCGCAGCGCCAACGCCGGCAGCGGCACCACCGCCGGTCGGTGCAGCGCCCGCCCCAGCGCCCGCGCAAACTCCCGGCTGGTGGCCGCCTCCGGCGCCACCCCGTTGATCGGCCCCCGGTAGCGCTCGTCCTCCAGCGCCGCCGCGATGATGCCCACCAAGTCGGCGATATGGATCCACGCCAGGTATTGCCGCCCGCCCGCCACCGGCCCGCCCAGGCCCCAGCGGAACACCGGCAGCATCTGTGCCAGCGCGCCCCCGTGGCGCGCCAGCACCACCCCGGTGCGCAGCCGCACCACCCGCGTCCCCAGCGCCGCCGCCTGCTCCGCCGTCGCCTCCCAGTCCTGGCAGAGCCGCGCCAAGAAGTCGTCCCCCGGCGCCGACGCCTCCGTCAACCGCTCCCCGCCCCGGTCGCCGTAGTAGCCCACCGCGCTGCCCGACACCAGCACCCGCGGCCGCGGATGGGCGCGCGCCATCGCCTCCACCAGGCGCTCGGTCACCCCCACCCGGCTGGCGCGCAACTGTTGCCGCCGCGCTCCCGTCCAGCGTTCGCCCAAGATCGGCGCCCCCGCCAGGTTCACCACCGCCTCGCACCGCCCCAGCGCCGCCGCCAGCGCCTCGGTTCCGCCGGCCTCCACCCCTTCGGCCTCGCCGCCCGGCAGGCGCCCCCCGGAGCGCACCAGCGCCGCCACCATCCACCCCCGCCCGCGCAATTCCGGCAGCAATGCCTGCCCGATCAGCCCGGTCGCGCCCGTGACCAATACCCGCATGGGGGCCTCCTAGGGCGAGTCTAGCAGCCGCCGCGTCCCGCCTATTTGCCTTCGCCAGCCAGCCCACCCTGTGCGCGACCCAAGCCCCAACGCCGCCGCGCACCCGCGGCTTGGCGACTGCCGCGTCTCGCGGGCGCCACGCCGCCCGCGGGCCCTTGCATCCGCAGGGGATAAAGTATACGCTCCCCAGGAGGTGCTCCCGTGACTCTCCCACACCGCTCACTCTCTCGCCCCGCCCGACTCACCCTGACGGTCTCCCTGCTCCTGGTCCTCGCTGCCGCCGCCCTCGCCCAGGGCACCTCCGCCGACTACGCCCGCGCCAACGCCCTCCGCGCCCGCTTCCAGGACCTCGCCCTCAACGTGGTCGGCCCCACCAACTGGATTCCGGGCACCGACCACTTCTGGTACCACAAGACTGTGCCCGGCGGCCGCCAGTTTGTCTGGGTGGACGCCACCACCCTGGTCAAGCGTCCCGCCTTCGACCACGCCCGCCTCGCCGCCGCCCTCGCCGCCGCCACCGGCACCCACTACACCGCCGCCACCCTCCCCTTTGTGGATCCACCTCCGCCCGGCGGTCGTGGGGGCGCCAGCGTGTTGGGGTTGCGCTTCATCCAGGGCGAGCACGCCATCGCCTTCGGCCTCAACGGCTTCTTTTGGACCTGCAGCCTCGACACCTACACCTGCGCCAAGGGCCGCGCCGTACCCGCCGGCCGCTTCGGCCGCTTTGGCGGCCGCGGCCCCGCCGCCGACCCGCCCCCCGCCGACCCCTACTGGGGCGACCAAGCCATGCTCGACAATGTGGTCGAAGACGGCATCCAGACGCTGGTTCCCGACACCGGCGACGACACCGCCGCACCTCCCTACCAAGCCGCTCCGCCCATCAACCCTTTCCTGCGCAACCAGCCCACCGCGCTGCGTTCGCCCAACGGAGTGTGGGAGGCGGTGATCCAGAACTACAACGTCTTCCTCCGCCATCCCGGCGACAAGACCGCCACCCCGCTCAGCTACGACGGCTCCGAGGGCAACTACTACTCCCTGCGCTCGCTCGCCTGGTCGCCTAACTCCCGGTATCTGGTGGCCTACGCCACCCGCCCCGGCTACAACCGCCACATCCACTACGTCGAGTCGTCGCCCACCACCCAGATCCAGCCCATCGCCTTCGAGGGCCCGCTCTACCAGAAGCCCGGCGACGCGCTCTCGATCGCCACCCCGGCGCTGTTCACCATCGCCACCCGCCGCGAGGTGCGCATTTCCAACCGGCTCTTCCCCAACCCCTACGACCTCACCCGCCCGGTGTGGTGGAAAGACAGCCGCGGCTTCACCTTCGAGTACAACCAGCGCGGCCACCAAGTCTACCGCCTGATCGAGGTGGCCGCCGCGACCGGCGCGGCGCGCACGCTGATCGAAGAGGACAGCAAGACCTTCATTGACTACCGCCCGCTGATCTCCAACCCCACCGACACCGGCAAGCACTTCCGCTACGACGTCAACGACGGCCGCGAGATCATCTGGGCCTCCGAACGCGACGGCTGGGAACACCTCTACCTCTACAACGGCCTCACCGGCAAGCTGGAGAACCAGATCACCAAGGGCACCTGGCCGGTGCGCGCGGTGGACTACGTGGACCCGGTGAAGCGCCAGATCTGGTTCGAAGCCAGCGGCACCATCCCCGGCCAGGACCCGTACTTCCTGCAGTACTACCGCATCAACTTCGACGGCACCGGCCTGACCTCGTTCACCAGCGCCAATGGCGACCACAGCGTGCGTTTCTCCGCCGACCACAAGTACTACGTGGACACCTGGTCGCGCGTGGATATGGCGCCGATCTCCGAGCTGCGCCGCACCTCCGACCAGAAGGTGCTGCTGACGCTGGAGAAGGGCGATCTGGCGCCGCTCGTGGCCGCCGGCTGGAAGCGGCCGCTCGTCTTCCACGCCAAGGGCCGCGATGGCGCCACCGACATCTGGGGCGTGATCTACCGCCCCACCACCTTCGATCCCGCCAAGAAGTACCCCGTGGTCGAGAGCATCTACGCCGGTCCGCAGGGCAACTTCGTGCCCAAGGCCTTCAGCCCCGTCCCCAGCCCCAGTGCCGAGTCGCTGGCCGAGCTCGGCTTCGTCGTGGTCCAGATTGATGGCATGGGCACCAACAACCGCTCCCGCGCCTTCCACAACGTCGCCTGGAAAGACCTCAAGGACGCCGGCTTCCCCGACCGTATCCTCTGGCACAGGGCGGCGGCGGCGCGCTACCCCTGGTACGACATCAGCCACGGCGTCGGCATCTACGGCACCTCGGCCGGCGGCCAGAGCGCCCTCGGCGCGCTGCTGTTCCATCCCAACTTCTACACCGTCGCCGTCTCCAACAGCGGCTGCCACGACAACCGCATGGACAAGATCTGGTGGAACGAGCAGTGGATGGGCTGGCCCGTGGGCCCGCAATACGCCGCCTCCTCCAACGTGGACAACGCCTACCGCCTGCAGGGCAAGCTGCTGTTGGTGATGGGCGAACTCGACAACAACGTGGACCCGTCCTCGACCCTGCAGGTGGTCAACCAGCTCATCCAGCACAACAAGCGCTTTGATTTTCTCGAGGTCCCCGGCGGCGGCCACGGCGCCGGCGGCGCCTACTACCAGCACCTGCTGGAGGACTTCTTCGTGCACAACCTGCTGCACGTCGAGCCGCCCAACTGGAACCATACGCACAGCGCGGAATGAAGCCCGGGAAGCAACCCTAAGGAGACACGCATGAAGCAACTCAAACTGGTGGTGTTGACGATGGCCGCGCTGGCGGCGATGGCGATGGCGCAGCGCTTCGGGCGCGGCCCGGCGGGGCCGCAGCGCGCGCAAACGCCGGCGGCGCTGCAGTTCGAATACCTGGGCCCGCGGCCCTCCGGCCGCATCGCCTCGGCGGCAGGGGTCGAGGGCGACCCCAACATCTATTACCTCGGCGCCAGCTCGGGTGGGGTGTGGAAGTCCACCGACGGCGGCCACAACTTCGTGCCTGTCTTCGACAAGCAGGACTCCATGGCGATTGGCGCGCTGGCGGTGGCGCCATCCGATCCCAACACCGTTTGGGCGGGCACGGGCGAGGCCTGGGCCATCCGCGACATTGACGTCATGGGCGACGGCATCTACAAGTCCTCCGACGGCGGCGCCACCTGGGCCAACATGGGCCTGCGCAAAACCGGCCGCATCGGCCGCATCCTGGTCAACCCCAACGACGCCAACACCGTCTACGTCTGCGCCCTGGGCACCACCACGGGCCCGCAACAGAACCGCGGCGTCTTCAAGACCACCGACGGCGGCGCGAGCTGGAAGCGGGTGCTGTTCGTCAATCCCTACACCGGCTGCTCCGGGCTGGCCATGGACGCGCACAACCCCAACATCCTGCTGGCCGGCACCTGGCAGGTGCTGATGCACACCTGGGGCGAGTTCAGCGGCACTTGGCCGGGCTACCGCGGCACCCCCGGCAGCGGCGTCTACATCACCCACGACGGCGGCGCCACCTGGAAGCACGTCACCAACGGCATGCCCAAACCGCCGGTGGGCAAAATTGACGTGGCCATCGCGCCCAGCGATTCGCAGCGCATGTACGCCCTCATCCAGACCGCCAACCAAGGCTCGCTCTGGCGCTCCGACGATGGCGGCCTTACTTGGCGCGACGAGAACTGGTCCCGCGACCTCATCGGCCGCGCCGGCTACTACATCCGCATCGCCGTCAACCCGCAGAACGAAAACGACGTGCTGGTCACCAACAGCGGCTTCCACCGCTCCTACAACGGCGGCAAGACCTTCGACGAGCCCCGTCCCCGGCCCGCCCCCGGCGCCCCCCGCCTCGACGCCACCTGCGGCGACTGCCACGACATCTGGATGGACCCCAAGATCCCCGGCCGCTACGTCCTCACCGACGACGCCGGCGCCAGCATCGCCACCGGCAAGACGGTGATCCCGGTGCACCTGCCCAACGGCCAGATGTACCACGTCGCCACCGACAACCGCGTCCCCTACTGGGTCTACACCAACCGCCAGGACAACGGCACCATGCGCGGCCCCAGCAACGGCCCCGAGGGCACCGGCAACGGCCTCGTTCCCGGCGTGGCGCAGGATCCCGCCGCCGCCCGCGGCCGCGGGGGTCGCGGCGGCTTCGCCGGCTTCGGCCGTGGCGCCGCGCCCGCTTGGCAATACGCCCTGGGCGGCTGCGAGTCCGGCTTCACCCTCCCCGATCCCAAGGACCCCAACATCGTCTGGGCCAGTTGCTACGGCGACGAGGTCACCCGCTACGACGCCCGCGTCGGCGTGGCCCGCTCCGTCTCCCCCTGGATGCACACCCTCGACTCCCCGCCCAACCTGCTGCAGTACCGCTGCCACTGGACCCCGCCCATGGCGGTGGACCCGTTTGACGGCAGCGTCTACTACGGCTGCCAGGTCATCTTCCACACCACCAACGGCGGCCAGTCCTGGCAGGTGATCAGCCCCGACCTCTCCAACCACAACCCCGCCCACATCGTCTCCTCCGGCGGCATCGTCGGCGACAACCTCGGCCAGTTCTACGGCGACGTGGTCTTCGCCATCGCCCCCTCGCCCATTCAGCGCCATCTGCTCTGGGCCGGCACCAACGACGGCAAGCTCTGGTACACCAAAGACGGCGGCGCCCACTGGGTGGACGTCACCCCCAGCCTCCACGGCCTGCCCCCCGGCGGCACCGTGGTCCAGATCTCGCCCTCCCACTTCAACCCCGGCACCGCCTACGTCGCCTTCGACCTGCACCTCGACAACGACCGCAATCCCTACCTCTTCAAGACCACCGACTTCGGCCAGACCTGGACGGCGATCGGCGCGGGCCTGCCCCACGGCAACCCCCTCGACTACACCCGCTCCATCGCCGAAAACCCCAATCGCCGCGGCATGCTCTTCGCCGGCACCGGCCACGGCTTCTTCTACTCGCTCAACGACGGCCAGACCTGGACCCAGTTCCAGCGCGGCCTGCCCGCCTCGCCCGTGACCTGGATCACGGTGGAGCCGCGCTACCACGACGTCGTGGTGGCCACCTACGGCCGCGGCATCTTCGTGCTGCGCGACATCAGCGTGCTGGAGCAGACCGGCCAGCCCGCCGCGCCCGCCGACACCACCCGGCTCTACACGCCGCGCGTCGGCTTCCGCCAGGCGCGCAGCGGCAGCGCCGAGTTCCTGTTTTCACTGGCCACGGCGCCGACGGCGCCGCTGCAGTTCCAGATCCGCGACGCCAGCGGCCAGCTCGTCCGCTCCTTCCCGGTCGTGGCCCACGCTGGCCTCAACCGCGCCACTTGGGACCTGCGCTACACCGCCCCCAACGCGGTCGCGCTGCGCACCACCCCCGCCGACAACCCCTACATCTGGCAAGAGCCGCGCTTCCGCGGCAAGACCATCCGTCCGGTGACGCACTGGGGCATCGAGGGGGCGCAGCACGCCGGCCCGCTCGCCGCCCCCGGCGGCTACTCGGTGAGCGTGGTGGCCGACGGCCAAACCTTCAGCCAGCCCTTCCGCGTCGTCAAAGACCCGGCCATCCGGGCCTCCGACGCCGACCTCGCCGCCTCCACCCAGATGCAGGTGCGGGTGCGCAACGACATGGACAAGACGGTGGCCATGGTCAACCGTTTGGAGATCGTGCGCCGCCACCTGCAAGACCAGCTCGCCGCCCATGCCGGCAAGCCGGCGCTGGTCGCCGCCCTCGACGCTTTCCAGAAAAAGCTGATGGCGGTCGAGCTGCAGTTGGTCACCCACTCCGACATGCAGAGCGACGACAAGTACTACCCCGAGCAGTACAAGGTCTACATGAACCTGATCTGGTTCAACGGCGAGGTCGGCACCGGCGCCGGCGACGTGGCCGGCGGCGCCGACCACCGCCCCACCGACGTCTCCTACCCCATCCTGGCGGGCATCGAAAAGAACCTGGCCGCGGCCAAGGTCGGCTTCGACCAGGTGATGGGCCCCGGCCTCGCCGCCTTCAACCGCGCGATGGCGGGCAAGCTCCCCGCCCTCACCGACCAGCCGTAACCGACCCCGAGGGCGCGCCGGCCACGGCGCGCCCCTGATTCCGGCACCACTTGGTGGGCGCGGGCCCCAGCGCGCCTGCGGCGCGCGTCCCGCTTGTGAGCCGCCCCGCTGTAACGGCGCGGGGCGGCATGCTCGCGCCGACTCGGGGGCCCCGCGGCCCCAAGTCGGCGCTGCGCTTCGCTGGGGCCGCGCCGGATTCGTTTCCCGGGGGCGCAGACGCGCCACTGGCGCGTCTGCGCCTGCGGAATTACGACCACCCCAGAACCCGAAGCGGGTTCTGGGGACCCCGGTTCGCAGCCTTTCGCGCCGTTTTTGCCGGCTGGCAAAGCGGCGCGACCCCCGCGAGCCGCTCCGCAGTCGGCCGTGGCTCAATCCACGGTGGGGTTGTGCCAAACACCGTGGGAAGCGATGAGGGCATCCGCCTCTTTTGGCCCCCAGCTTCCGCGCCGGTAGGGGCGCACCCGGTGGTGGTGCTGCAGCACCGGGTTCACCGCCGCCCAGGCGGCCTCGACCGCATCCTCGCGGGTGAAGAGCGCGCCGTCCCCGGCCATGGCGTCGCTCAGCAGCCGCTGGTAGGGCGCCTCCTCGCCCGCCTCGTTTTCCAGCAGGTAGAGCTCTTGCTGCTCTCCGACAAAGTCCTTGCCCGCCGACTTGACCCGGGCCGCTAGGGCGATGGCCGAGTGCGGCGCCAGGCGGAAGCGCAAGTAGTTGGCCCGGCCCTGTCGGGGCGCGGAGTCGGCGAACAGCCGCTGCGGCGGCGGCTTCAGCTCCACCAGCACCTCGGTGGCGGTGGCGGCGAGGTACTTGCCCGAGCGCAGGTACCAGGGCACGCCCTCCCAGCGCCACGAATCCAGATACAGCCGCAGGGCGCAGTAGGTCTCGACGTCGGAGCGCGGCGCCACCTCCGGCTCCTTGCGGTAGCCGGCGTATTGGCCCCGCACCACATCGTCGGGACGCAGCGGGCGCATGGCTTGAAAGACCTTGGCCTTTTCGGCGTGCACGGTGCCAAAGTTCCGGCCCGAGGGCGGCTCCATCGCCAGCAGCGCCACCACCTGGAAGAGGTGGTTTTGGATCACGTCGCGCAAACAGCCGGCGGTCTCGTAAAAGGCGCCACGGTCGCCGACGCCGAAATCCTCCGACAGCGTGATCTGCACGCTGGCCACGTGGCTGCGGTTCCAGAGCGGCTCCAGGAAGGAATTGGCAAAGCGGAAATAGAGGATGTTCATGATCGCCTCTTTTCCGAGATAGTGGTCAATGCGGAAGATCGCGTCCTCCGGGAACACCTTGTGCGCCGCCCGGTTGAGCTCCCGCGCCGAGGCCAGATCGCGCCCGAAGGGCTTTTCGACGATGACGCGCGCCTCCCGCGCCAGCCCCGCCGCCCCCAGCCCCTCGATCACGGTCTCGAACAGCGCCGGCGGGATGGCCAGGTAGTGCGCCGGCCGCCGCGCCCCGCCCAGCTCCCTGCGGATCGCCGCGTAGGTGGCCGGATCGTGGTAGTCGCCGCTCACATAGCGCAACAGCGAGAGCAGGCGCTCGAAGGCGCGGGGATGGTCAATCCCGCCGGCGCGCTTGATGCTGTCGGTGGCGCGGTGGCGCAAACGCTCCAAGCTCCACTTGGGAAAGGCCACCCCGATCACCGGCACGGTGAGCGTGCCGCGCTTCACCATGGCATAGAGCGCCGGAAAGATCATCTTGTGGGCCAGATCCCCGGTCGCCCCGAAGACCACCAGCGCGTCGGATCGCTTCGCCGCCATCAGGATTTGCCTTTCTCGGCGGCGTCTTTCTCCTTGTGGCCGCCAAACTCGTAGCGCAGGGCGGAGAGCACCTTGTCGGCGAAGTCGCCCTGGCCACGCGAGCTGAAGCGCTCATACAGCGCCGCGCTGAGCACGCCCGCCGGCACCGCCTCGTCAATGGCCGCCGCGAGGGTCCAGCGCCCCTCGCCCGAATCCGACACCCGGCCGGCGAAGTTGGCCAAGTCCGGGCTGTCGAGCAGCGCCGAGGCGGTCAGGTCGAGCAGCCAGGAGGCGATGACGCTGCCCCGCCGCCAAACCTCGGCGATGTCGGCCAAGTTCAGGTTGTACTGGTAGTGCTCGGGGTGGCGCAGCGGCGTGGTCTCGGCATCCTCGCTGCGCTGCTGCTGGCCGGCGTTGGCGTGGCGCAGGATGTTCAGCCCCTCGGCGTAGGAAGCCATGAGGCCGTACTCGATGCCGTTGTGCACCATCTTGACGAAGTGGCCCGCACCGCTGGGGCCGCAGTGCAGGTAGCCCTGCTCGGCGCTCCCGCCCCGCTTCTCCCGCCCCGGCGTGCGCGGCGCCGCCGCCAGGCCCGGCGCCAAGGCGGCGAAGATCGGATCCAGGCGCTGCACCATGGGCGTTTCGCCGCCGATCATCAGGCAGTAACCGCGCTCTGCGCCCCAAATTCCGCCGCTGGTGCCCACGTCCATATAGTGAATGCCGCGCGGCTTCAACTCGCCCGCGCGCCGCAGGTCGTCGTGGTAATAGGAGTTGCCCCCGTCAATCACCGTGTCCCCGGCCTCCAAAAACGGCAGCAGTTTTTCCAGCGTCCCATCCACCACGGCCGCCGGCACCATCAGCCACACCGCCCGCGGCGCCGGCAGCTTTTGGGCAAACTCCGCCAGCGTCGCCGCCCCGGTGAACCCCTCCCGCGCCAGCGCCTCCACCGCCGCCGCCTGCACGTCGTACACCACGCAGCGGTGCCCGGCCCGCATCAGCCGCCGCACCATATTGGTCCCCATCCGCCCCAGCCCGATCATTCCTAGTTCCATGTGAGCTTCCTCTCTCAAGAATTGTAGCTCCCATGTTCGGCCGGGGGGCGAATCGCGCCCGCGCCGCCGCCCCACTGTTCCCTGTTCACCGTCCACTGTTCACTGCTGCCCCCTGTCCCCTTCTGCTACCCTCCCCCCATGCGCGACTTCCTCCACGAACACTCCCTCAGCCTCACCGCCGGCGCGGTGCTCACCACCTGGATCATCGCCTACGTCTTCTCCAACCCCGACACCCACCTCGGCAACTTCTTCGGCAACGCCATCGCCGATTGGTCGGGCGTGGTGACCATGGTGCTGGCCACCAAGTTCCTCTACGAGAGGGGCTCGGCCGAGAGCCGCAACCCCCCGCCCGACGGCGAGTCCTTTCTGGCCAACGCCTGGCGCCACCACTCGCTCACCATCTTTCTTGGCGTTTCCCTGGTCGGCTGGACCGTTCTCTACGCCCACATGAGCGTCAACGGCAAGTGGGGCCAGGTGGTCGGCAACGTGGTCTCCGAATGGCTCCAGTCCATCGGCCTGGTGCTGCTCACCAAGCGATTTATCGAGCGCCACTCCAAGGAAAGCCAAGACGCCAAAGGCTGATCCCGGCGAATCTTGACTTTTTTGTACAGATTCGTCAATCTGGAAGGCGTAGCCTCCTCTCGGAGTCCCCCATGAGCACCCAAGCGCAAGACCTGGAAGCGCTCGCCAACCAGGAATACCAATACGGCTTCGTCAGCGCCATCGCCGCCGACACCATTCCGCGCGGCCTGAACGAGGAGATCGTCCGCATCATCTCCGCCAAGAAAAACGAGCCGGAGTTCATGCTGGAGTGGCGCCTCAAGGCCTACCGCCAGTGGCTGAAGATGACGGAGCCCACCTGGCAAAACGTGCACTACCCGGCGATCGACTACCAGGACATCATCTACTACTCCGCCCCCAAGACCAACCCCGACGGCCCCAAGAGCCTGGATGAGGTGGACCCGGAGTTGCTGGCGGTCTACGAGAAGCTGGGCGTGCCGCTCAACGAGCGCGCCATCCTGGCGGGCGTGGTGCCGGCCAGTGGGCCCAATGTCGCGGTGGACGCCATCTTCGACAGCGTCTCGGTCGCCACCACCTTCCGCGCCAAGCTGGCCGAAGAGGGCGTCATCTTCTGCTCCTTCTCCGAGGCGGTGCGCGAGCATCCCGAACTCGTGCAGAAGTACTTGGGCTCGGTCGTCCCCTACACCGACAACTTCTTCGCCACGCTGAACTCGGCGGTGTTCAGCGACGGCTCGTTCTGCTACATCCCCAAGGGGGTGCGCTGCCCGATGGAGCTGTCGAGCTACTTCCGCATCAACAGCAACGACAGCGGGCAGTTCGAGCGCACCCTGATCATCGCCGAGGAGGGCGCCTCGGTCAGCTACCTGGAGGGCTGCACCGCCCCCAAGCGCGACAAGAACCAGTTGCACGCCGCCGTGGTGGAGCTGGTGGCGCTCGACCGCGCCACCATCAAGTACTCCACCGTGCAGAACTGGTACCCGGGCGACAAGGACGGCAAGGGCGGGATCTTCAACTTCGTCACCAAGCGCGGCAAATGCCTGGGGCAGGGCTCGAAGATCTCCTGGACCCAGGTCGAGACCGGCTCCGCCATCACCTGGAAGTACCCGAGCTGCATCCTGCAGGGCGACGACTCGGTGGGCGAGTTCTACTCGGTGGCGCTGACCAAGAACCGGCAGCAGGCCGACACCGGCACCAAGATGATCCACCTGGGCAAGCGCACCCGCAGCACCATCGTCAGCAAGGGCATCTCCGCCGGCCACGGCCAGAACACCTACCGCGGCGCGGTGCGGATGCTGGCGGGCGCGGAGGGGGCGCGCAACTACTCGCAGTGCGACTCGCTGCTGATCGGCGACCAGTGCGGCGCCCACACCTTCCCGGTGCTGGAGGTGAAGAACCCCACCGCCCAGGTGGAGCACGAGGCCTCGACCTCGCGCATCGGCGAGGACCAGCTCTTTTACTGCCGCCAGCGCGGCATCTCCAACGAAGACGCCGTCTCGATGATCGTCAACGGCTTCTGCAAGGAGGTCTTCCGCGAGCTGCCGATGGAGTTCGCGGTGGAGGCGCAGAAGCTGCTGGGGATCAGCCTGGAGGGCAGCGTTGGCTAATAGGGAGACCATGCTCGAGATCAAGGATTTGCACGCCGAAGTGGCCGGGCGCGAGATTTTGCGCGGCCTCGACCTGAACCTGCACGCCGGCGAGGTGCACGCCATCATGGGCCCCAACGGCAGCGGCAAGAGCACGCTGGCGCAGGTGCTGGCCGGGCGCGACACCTACGCCGTCACCGCCGGCACGGTGCGCTACCAGGGCCAGGACCTGCTGGAACTCTCGCCCGAGGACCGCGCCCGCGCCGGCGTCTTCCTCGCCTTCCAGTACCCGGTCGAGATCCCCGGGGTCAGCAACAACTACTTCCTCCGCGCGGCGCTGAACGCCATCCGCAAGTACCAGGGGCAGGAGGAGCTGGACGCGGTGGACTTCCTCGAGCTGGTGGCGGAGAAGATGAAGCTGCTGCACATGGACGAGTCGCTGATGAAGCGCGCCGTCAACGAGGGCTTCTCCGGCGGCGAGAAGAAGCGCAACGAGATCTTCCAGATGGCGGTGCTGGAGCCCAAGCTGGCCATCCTCGACGAGACCGACTCCGGGCTCGACATTGACGCGCTCAAGATGGTGGCGGCGGGGGTGAACGCGCTGCGCTCGCCCGAGCGCGCCATCCTGCTGGTCACCCACTATCAGCGCCTGCTCGACTACATCGTGCCCGACTACGTGCACGTGCTCGCGGCCGGCAGGATTGTCAAGTCGGGCGGCAAGGAGCTGGCGCTGGAGCTGGAGGACAAGGGCTACCAGTGGCTGGGCGTGGACGATAGCCAGCCCGCCGACCCGTCCGGCCGGCACAGCCGGGTCGGAGCCTAGGCCATGGCGCTGCTCGATACCAAGGAAACCGCCGCCGGCGTGGTGGCCAGCTACCTGGCGCGCTTCAGCGGGCTCGACCCCCGCCCCGCCTGGCTGCACCAGCGCCGCCAGGCCGCCTTCGCCCGCTTCGCCGAGCTGGGCTTTCCCAGCCACCGCCAAGAGGGCTGGCGCCAGACCAACGTCGCCCGCATCGCCGAGTCCATCTACGCGCCCCAGCCGCCGCTGCCGCCCGGCGAGCTGGTGCCGCGCCTGCGCGCGCTCGAGCTGCCCGGCGTGGACTGGAGCGCCGAGGCGGTGCGCCTGGTCTTCGTCAACGGCGTCTACGCCCCCGGGCTGTCCTCGCCGGGCGCCGCCGCCGGCTGCCGCGTGGGCCCCCTCGCTCCGCTGCTGGCCGACGAGCCCGACCGGGTGGCCCCCCATCTGGAGCACGACGACGAGCGCGACCAGGCCTTCGTCCAGCTCAACACCGCCTTCCTCGCCGACGGCGCCTTCATCGAGATCGCCCCCCGCCAAGTGGTGGAGCGGCCCATCTCCATCCTCCACCTCACCACCGGCTGCAAGGAACGCAAGGGCGTCGCCCATCCCCGCACCCTGGTGCTGGCCGGGCGCGAGAGCCAGGCGGCCATCGTCGAGACCAGCGCCGGCTTCGACGGCGACGTCTACTTCACCAACGCTGTCGCCACCATCGAGCTGGGCGACAACGCCCGGCTGGAGTACACCCGCCTGGAGCAGGAGAGCCGCGCTGCCTTCCACGTCTCCAAGCTGAGGGCGCGGCAGGGGCGCGACAGCCGCTTCACCGCCCACAGCGTCTCGCTCGGCGGGGCGCTGGTGCGCAACAACGTCCACGCCATCCTCGACGGCGAGGGGGCGGTGTGCGTGCTCAACGGCCTCTACGCCCTGGACGTCGCCCAGCACGTGGACAACTCCACCATCCTCGACCACGCCCGCCCGCTGGGCACCAGCCGGGAATACTACAAGGGCGTGCTCGACGGCAAGGCGGTGGGGGTGTTCAACGGCCGCATCATCGTGCGCCAGGACGCCCAGCACACCGACGCCATCCAGAGCAACAAGAACCTGCTGCTCTCCGACTCGGCCGCCACCGCCAGCGCCCAGCCCCAGCTCGAGATCTATGCCGACGACGTGCGCTGCACCCACGGCGCCACCGTCGGCCAGCTCGACGCCCAGGCGCTGTTCTACCTGCGCTCCCGCGGCCTCGGGCTGGAGGAGAGCCGCAAGCTGCTGATCTACGCCTTCGCCGCCGACGTGCTCGGCCGGGTGGAGGCGGCGGGCCTGCGCCCGGCGCTGGAGCATCTGTTGTGGAAGAAGTGGGCGGAGTAATGCCATGGCAGCCACGACCGAAACCTCGGTGAGCTACGACGTCGAGCGGGTGCGCGGCGATTTTCCGCTGCTGCGCCAGCTCCAGGACGGGGTCCCGGTCGCCTACCTCGACAACGCCGCCACCACGCAGAAGCCGCAGGCGGTGCTCGACGCCCTGATGGGCTTCTACACCGAGGACTGCAGCAACATCCACCGCTCGGTGCACCGCCTGGGCGAGCGCGCCACCGCCCGCTACGAGGCGGCGCGCGCGGCGGCGCGGCGCTTCCTCAACGCTTCGAGCGAGCGCGAGATCCTCTTCGTGCGCGGCACCACCGAGGCCATCAACCTGGTGGCGCAGAGCTTCGGCCGCAGCCAGTTGCGGCCCGGCGACGAGGTGCTGATCACCGGCCTCGAGCACCACTCCAACATCGTCCCCTGGCAGCTCGCCTGCGAAGCCAGCGGCGCCACGCTGCAGGTCGCCCCCCTCAACGACCGCGGCGAGGTCGAGCTGGAGGCCTTCGCCCAGAAGCTCGGCCCCCGCACCAAGATCGCCGCCTTCGCCCACATCTCCAACGCCCTGGGCACGGTCAACCCGGTGGCCGAGATGGTGGCGCTGGCCCGCGCCCGCGGCGTCGCCACCCTGGTGGACGGGGCCCAGGCCGCGCCCCACACCCGGCTGGACGTGCGCGCCCTGGATTGCGACTTCTACGCCCTCTCCGGCCACAAGATGTACGGCCCCACCGGCATCGGCGTGCTCTACGGCAAAGAGGCCTGGCTGGAGCGCCTCCCCCCCTGGCAGGGCGGCGGCGACATGATCCGCTCGGTCACCTTCGAGAAGACCACCTACAACGAGTTGCCCTACAAGTTCGAGGCGGGCACGCCCAACATCGCCGCCGCCATCGGCTTGGGCGCCGGCATCGCCTATTTGGAAAACCTGGGCCTGGAGCGCATCGCCGCCTACGAGCGGGAGTTGCTCGCCTACGGCACTTCCCAGCTCGAGGCCATCCCCGGCCTGCGCCTGATCGGCACCGCCCGCCACAAGGCTGGGGTGCTGTCGTTTGTGGTCGAGGGCGTGCACCCCCACGATGTCGGCACCGTGCTCGACTCCCTCGGCGTCGCGGTGCGCGCCGGCCACCACTGCGCCCAGCCGGTGATGGAGCGCTTCCACATCGCCGCCACCACCCGCGCCTCGCTGGGACTGTACAACACCCGCGCCGAGCTCGACCGCCTGGCCCAGGGCCTGCGCCGGGTGCAGGAGATGTTCACCTAATGTCGCAGCTCGGCGATCTCTACCAGGAGCTGATCCTCGACCACAGCAAGCGGCCGCGCAACTTCGGTCCACTGCCCGAGGCCAACCGTTCCGCCGAGGGCTTCAACCGCCTGTGCGGCGACCGGGTCACCATCCGGGTCGAACTCGAGGGCGACCGGGTGCGCGCGGTGCGCTTCGAGGGCTCGGGCTGCGCCATCTCCACCGCCTCCGCCTCGCTGCTCACCGAATCCGTCAAGGGCAAAACCCGGGCCGAGGCGGAGGCCCTCTTCCAGCGCTTCCACCAGCTCGTCACCGGCCAGGGCGAGCCCGCCGCCGACGCCCCCCCGCTGGGCAAGCTCGCCGTCTTCTCCGGCGTCAGCGAGTACCCCGCCCGGGTCAAGTGCGCCAGCCTCGCCTGGCACACCCTTCACTCCGCCTTGGCCGAGGCCCCGCCCGCCGAGGCGGTGAGCACGGAGTAGCCCCATGGACGACTTCCTCCTCCGCGAAGCCGAACACAAAGAGGCGATCGCCGCCGAGCTCGACCACTCCCCCGAGCCCGGGGTGGTGAAGGAAGCCCAGCGCCAGCGCGCCCTCGCCGCCGAGCTGCGCGAGGAGTGGCAGCGGCGCCAGCCCGCCCCACCCGCCCCCGCCGCGGCGCCCGCCCAGGCCGCCCCCGAAATCGAGGAATCCCCCGAGACCGCCGCCCTGCGCGAGTACATCATTGACGTGATCAAGAGCTGCTACGACCCCGAGATCCCCATCAACGTCTACGACCTCGGCCTCATCTACCAGATCCGCATCGCCCCCGAGGGCGCCGTCGAGGTGGACATGACCCTCACCGCCCCCGGCTGTCCCGCCGCCGGCGTCCTCCCCGGCGAGGTCGAAACCAAGGTCCGCAGCGTCCCCGGCGTCAGCGAGGTCAAGCTCAACCTGGTGTGGGAACCCCCCTGGGACCAAAACAAGATGTCCGCCGCCGCCCGCCTCCAGCTCGGCATAGATTGGTAGCGCTGGCGCCTGCCTTATGAAGTTCACCAGCCAAGAAGAATACGGTCTCCGTTGCCTGTTGCGCCTGGGCAAGCAGTACCAGGAGCGCGGCGGCGGCCCCGAGGCCAGCCTCACCATCCCCGAAATCAGCCGCCTGGAGGGTATCTCCGGCCCCTACGTCGCCAAGCTGATGCGCGTGCTGCGCACCGGCGGCCTGGTCTCCAGCGCCCGCGGCTCCGCCGGCGGCTACGTCCTCGCCCGTCCCCCCGCCGACATCGCCGTCGGCGAGGCCATGGCCCTGCTCGGCGGCCGTCTCTACGAGCCCGCCTTCTGCGCCGAGCACAGCGGCGATGAGCGCGTTTGCACCCATTCCGTGGACTGCTCCCTGCGCTCGCTCTGGCGCTCGCTGCAGTTGGTGCTCGACCAGGTGCTGGACAAGACCACCCTGCGCGACCTGCTCTGCAACGAGACCGAGATGACCAACTGGGTGGACCACCTGGTCAGCGTCTCCGGCCTTGCCCCGGCGGCGGCCAAGAACTAGCCCCATGCCCGAACCCCCGCAGCCGCACTTGGTTGGCGCGGGCCCCAGCGCGCCTGCGGCGCGCGTCCCGCTTGTGAGCCGCCCCGCTGTAACAGCGCGGGGCGGCATGCTCGCGCCGACTCGGGGCCCCCGTGGCCCCAAGTCGGCGCTGTGCCTCGCTGGGGCCACGCCGAATTCGTCTCCCGGGGGCGGGCCGCCCTGCGGAATTACGACCACCCCAGAACCCGAGGCGGGTTCTGGGGACCCCGGTTCGCAGCCTTTCGCGCCGATTTTGCCGGCAGGCAAAGCGGCGCGACCCCCGCGAGTCGTCATCGTGGGCGCGGGGTTTGGCGGCCTGATGGCGGCGCGGGCGCTGCGCCGCGCCCGATTGCGGGTCACCCTGCTCGACCGCCGCAACCACCACGTCTTCCAGCCGCTGCTCTACCAGGTCGCCACCGGCGGGCTCTCGCCCGGCGAGATCGCCTACCCCATCCGCGCCGTGGTGCGGCGGCAGAAGAACACCGAGGTCTGGCTGGCCGAGGCGACCGCCATTGATTTGGCCCAGCGGCGCGTGCTGCTGGCCGACGGCAGCCTGGACTACGATTTCCTGATCCTGGCGCCGGGGGCGCGCCACTCCTACTTCGGCCACCCGGAGTGGGAGCCGCTCGCCCCCGGCCTCAAGGATGTGGAGGACGCACTCGACATCCGCCGCCGCATTTTGCTCGCCTTCGAGCGCGCCGAGCGCGAGCCCGACCCCGCCCGCCGCCGCACCCAGTTGACCTTCGCCATCGTCGGCGGCGGCCCCACCGGGGTCGAACTCGCCGGCGCCATCGCCGACATCGCCCGCCGCGTGCTGGTGGAGGACTTCCGCGCCATTGACCCGCGCGAGGCGCGCATCCTGCTGCTCGAGGGCGGCCCGCGGCTGTTGCCCGCCTTTCCGCCGCGGCTCTCGGCCAAGGCCGCCGCCGCGCTGGGCGAGCTGGGGGTCGAGGTGCGCACCCAGGCGCTGGTCACCGAGTTGGCCCCCGACCATCTCGTGGTCGGCGGCGGCGGCGACAGACAGACCGTGCCCGCCGCCACCATCCTCTGGGCGGCGGGCGTGACCGCCTCCCCCCTGGCCCGCAGCCTGGGGCTGCCGCTCGACCCGGTTGGCCGCGTTGCCGTCCTGCCCGACCTCTCCCTCCCCGGCCACCCCGAGGTCTTCGTGGTCGGCGACCTCGCCACCCTCCCTGGCCCCGACGGCCGCCTCCTTCCCGGGCTCGCCCCGGTGGCGATGCAGCAGGGCCGCGCCGCCGCCGCCAACATCGCCCGCCTCGCCGCCGGCCAGCCCTCGCGCCCCTTCCGCTACCTCGACAAGGGCAACCTGGCCACCATCGGCCGCGCCCGCGCCGTCGCCGACATCCGCGGCCTGCAACTCTCCGGCCTGCCCGCCTGGCTGGTCTGGATCTTCGTCCACATTCTCTACCTGATCGGCTTCCGCAACCGCATACTGGTGGCAACCGAGTGGCTCTGGGACTACCTCAGCTTCCAGCAGGCGGCGCGGCTCATCACCGGCCGCATCCGCTGGACCACCCGGGGAGGCGAATGACCCCCAACACGCTCTTGTTCGATCTCGGCGGCGTGGTGCTCTCCAACGGCTGGGACCACGAGCAGCGCGCCCGCACCGCCGCCCGCTTCGGCCTCGACCCCGCCGCGCTGGAGGCCCGCCACGCCCGCCTGGTTGTCCCGCTCGAGACCGGCCAGCTCCGCCTCGACGACTACCTCGCCCAGGTCGTCTTCGACGTTCCCCGCCCCTTCACCCTGGGCGAGCTGACCGATTTCATTTTCTCCTGCTCCCAGCCCAACCCGGAGACAATCGATCTGCTGGGCGAGCTGGCGAGCGCCGGCCGACTGCGCCTGGCCACGCTCAACAACGAGGGCCGCGAACTCAACCAGTACCGCATCGCCTGGTTTGGCCTGCGCCGCTACTTCCGCGTCTTCTGCAGCTCCTGCTACCTGGGCGTGCGCAAGCCCGACCCGGAGATCTACCGCCGCGCCCTCGGCATCCTCCAGGCCGACGCGGCCGAGTGCCTGTTCATTGACGACCGCGAAGAAAACCTCGCCGCCCCGCGCGCCCTCGGCATCGCCTCGCTGCAGTTCCTCTCAGCCGCCCAGCTTCGCGACCAACTCGGCCAGCGCGGCCTGCTCTGAGACGCCCGGCCCGAGCCCCCAAACGTCGGGCAGGTTGCGCCCCAGCCCGCGGAGGTCCAGCCCAGCGCCCACCACAAACACGTCGGGGATCGGAAACAGCCCGTACTTCACCTCGACCTCCGCCGCCCGCGCCGCATCCTTCACCAGCAGGCAGGCGACCGCCAGCGACTTCGGCTGCCGCGTGGCCAAATGGTCGAGCACGAACCGCAGCGTGCGCCCCGAGTCGTAGATATCGTCTACCACCAGCACATGCCGCCCGCGAATGTCCTCCCGCAGGTCCTCCAACAGCTCGACCCGCCCGCTCGACGCCCGCGCGCCGCCGTAGCTATGCGGCCGCATGGTTTCGATCCGCACCGGCGCCCCGACCGCCCGCGCCAAGTCGGCGAGAAAGAACACCGCCCCCTGCAGCAGCCCCACCAGCACCAGTTCCTCGCCGCGGTAATCCTGCGCGATCCGCGCCCCGGCGCGCCGCACCCCAGCGGCCAGCTCCTCGGCGTCAATCAGCTTGGTCCAGGTATTTTCCATGTCGTCTATAATGCCAGCCATGCCGACCCTGATTGCCCAGCCGACGCGGATTGCGCCCGCCGGCAACCTGCCCAAGCTGATTGACGAGTTTGTGGGGCGGGTGAACTCGCAGACCGCGGCCTGCAGCGTGGCCCGCATGCGCAGCCCGGCGGGCTGGCGCGAGCCGGGGCAGACGCCCGCCTTCGACGAGTACACGCTGGTGCTGGAGGGCAAGCTGCAGGTCGAGCACCGCGGCGGCCAGTTCGAGGTCGGCGCCGGGCAGGCGGTGATCGCCCACGCCGGCGAGTGGGTGCGCTACTCCACCCCGGAGGGCGCCGCCTATATCGCCATCTGCCTCCCCGCCTTCAGCCCCGACAGCGTGCACCGGGATCCGGAGTAGCGCCGCTCAGGCGTGCTTGGCGTTCGCTGCCAGCAGTTCCTTGGCGTGCTTGAGCGAGGTGGGGTTGAGCTGGTTGCCGGCGAGCATGCGGGCCACCTCTTCGATGCGCTCCTGGCCGGTGAGCACCGCCACCTCGGTGCGGGTGCGGCCGCCGGAGGCGCGCTTCTCCACCCGCAGGTGGTGGCTGGCGAAGGTGGCGATCTGGGCCAAGTGGGTGACGCACAGCACCTGGTAGTGCTCGCCCAGCTGCTGCAACTTTTGCCCCACCGCCTCGGCGGCGCGGCCGCCGATGCCGGCGTCAATCTCGTCGAGCACCAGCGTCTTGCGGGCGGCGGTGGTGGCCGCGCGTTTGCCCGGCTTGGGCTTGCCCTCGGCCACCAGGTGCAGCGCCAGCAGCAGGCGCGAGAGCTCGCCGCCGGAGGCGATCTCGGCCACCGGCTGCAGCGGCTCGCCCGGGTTGGTGGAGGCCAAGAAGCGCACCCGGTCCCAGCCGCTGGCGCCCCAACCCGCCTCGGGCGGCGCGTCGGCACCCGCCGGGTCAAACTCCACCTCGAAGCGCAGCGTCATCGCCAAGTCGGCCACCTCGGCCTCCAGCTTCTGCCGCAGCCGCAGCGCGGCGGCGCGGCGGGCGCGGCTGAGCCGATCCGCCCGCTTGCGGTAATCGGCGGCGGCGGCGGCCGCCTCGGCGGCGGCGGCGGCCTGCAGCGCGGCGGCGTTCTCCACCTGGCCGAGCTTGGCGGCCAGCTCCTCGCGGTGGCGCAGCACGTCCTCGAGCTGCGGGCCGTACTTACGCCGCAGCTTGTCGAGCGCCGCCAGCCGCTCCTCGACCTCGGCCAGGCGGACGGGCGCGGCCTCGACTCGGTCGGCAAGGTTGCGAATCTCGTCGGCGATGTCGGCGGCCTCGGCGCGCAGCGCCTCCAACCTTGGCCCCAGCGGGGCCACGCTGGCGTCGTAGCGCCCCCACTCCTGCACCTGCCGCAGCGCCGCCTTGAGCTGGGCCACCACCGCCTCGGGGGCGTCGTAGAGGCTGGCGTAGGCCGACGCCGCCGCCCCGGCGATGCGTTCGGCGTTGGCCAGCACGCCGCGCTCCTGCTCGAGCGCGGCGTCTTCGCCGGGCCGAGGCCGGGCGGCGTCAATCTCCTGCGCCTGGTAGCGCCACAGGTCCACCTCCTGCAGCCGCTGGCGCTCGGCCGCCTGCTCGGCGCGCAGCCGCTCCCTGGCCGCTTTCCAGGCGGCATAGGCCTCGCCCGCCGCCGCGGCCTCGGCCTCGGTGGCGGCGAAGCGGTCGAGCAGCCGCAGTTGCGCCGCCGGCGTGAACGACACCAGCGCCTCGTTCTGCGAGTGGATCTCGCCCAGCCCGCGCGCCAGCTCGCGCAACAGCCCGAGCGAACTCAACTGGTGGTCCACAAAGGCGCGGCTGCGGCCGTTGGCGGCGATCTCGCGCCGCAGCCGCAGTTCGGCGCCCAGCGCCGACAGCCCGCGCTCGGCGCACCACGCCGCCGCCTCCGCCGCCGAGGCAAAGGGCGAGGCGAAGCTGCCGGTCACCGTCGCCTGCGCCGCGCCGCTGCGGATCGCCCCGGCCTCCGCCCGCTCGCCCAAGAGCAGCCCCAGCGCGTCCACGATAATGGATTTGCCCGAGCCGGTCTCGCCCGTCAGCACATTGAAGCCGGGGCCGAAGTCGAGGGAGAGTTGCTCCACCAGGGCGTAGTTTTCGATCTGCAGCGTGGTGAGCATGGCGGCGCGCCCTATCAGGATACCCGGGAGATTCCCCCAAGCGAAACCGCGCCTCCGCGCCCGCCTGCTATGCTAGGTTTAAAGCTATTCCCCCGCGGCGCCAAGGCCGTGGACAGGAGTTCCCTTGAGCCTATTTGCCCTGATCGCCACCGGTGAAGCGATCACCAGCCTGCTGACCAACACCGGCATCGTGGCCAAGGTCGTGCTGGCCATCTTGCTGCTGCTGTCGCTGTTTTCCTGGACGATTATTTTCAACAAAGGCAGCGCCTTCCGCCTGCGGCGGCGCAACACCCGCCGCTTTTTGCGGGCGCTCTACAAGACCGGGCGGCTGAGCGAGCTGCACGCCGCCAGCGACAGCTTCCGCCCCTGCCCGGCGGCCGAGGTCTTCGAGGCCGGGTATGACGAGTTGGAGCGCCAGCTCCGCCCCGGCGGCGGCCGCAACCTGGCCAGCGTGGAGCGCGCCCTGCGGGCCGAGACCGGCGACCAGGTGGGCCTGCTGGAGACGCGGCTGAGCTGGCTGGCCACCATCGCCTCGGCCAGCCCCTTCATCGGCCTCTTCGGCACCGTCTGGGGCATCATGGACGCCTTCTTCGACTTGGGCAACTCGGGCAGCACCACGCTGCGCGCGGTCGCGCCCGGGGTGTCGGAGGCGCTGATCACCACCGCCGCCGGCCTGTTCGCCGCCATCCCGGCGCTGATCGCCTACAACCAATACGTCCACCAGGTGCGCGAGCTGACCACGGCCACCGAGGAGTGCGCGCTGGAGTTCACCAGCCGGGCCGAAGAGGTGGTCTCCGGCACCGCCCCCGACCGCGCCACGGTCGCCACCCGCTAATCCCATGGCGGTGAACCTGCAACGCGGCGCGGGGGGTTCGCTGGCGGAGATCAACGTCACCCCGCTGGTGGATGTGATGCTGGTGCTGCTGGTGATCTTCATGATCACCGTGCCGGTGATCCAATCCGGCATCCGGGTAAGCGTCCCCAAGACCCACAACACCCGCTCGCTCACCCAGAACCTGCTGGTGGTCTCGGTGGACCGCAGCGGCAACATCTACATCGGCGACCAGATCACCAACATCCGCGCCCTCGCCGCCAACCTCAAGAAGCGCCTGCCGGCGCAGGCCAACCCGGCGCAGCAGGCCATCTACGTGCGCGCCGACGAGCACGTCTCCTGGGGAGTGCTGGCGCGGGTGATGGACGCCATCAAGACGGGCGGGCTGACCACGGTGCAGATGGTCACCCAACCCTACGACCAGGCCCCGGGCGCGGCCAAGCCGTAAGGACCGGCACGCCATGAGCGCCGAACGCAGCGATCGCACCTACCGCACCGAACGCGCCGCCGGAGGCGGCCTGTGGCTCGCGCTGGGACTGCACGCGGCGCTGGCCAGCCTGATGGTCTGGGGGGCGTGGCTGGGCAAGTACCTGCCGCTGGGCGGCGCCCATCCCGGCACCGCCGCCGCCGGCTCGGTGACCGCGAACCTGGTCAGCACGGTGCCGGGCGGCGCCATCCCCATGCCCTCGCCGGTGGTGGTGCCCACCAAGAACCGGCTGGCGACCGACATGACCGCCAAGGGGATTTCCCGCCCCCTCCGCGCCGCCGCCCCGCGCAAGTCCATCGCCCTGCCCAGCTACCAGCCGGAGAACCTGGCGCGCCGGGAAGCGCTCGCCGACCTGAAGAAACTGGCGCGCGCCGACCGCGTCCCGCACGACAAGCGCGTGCCCTACGGCGGCGGCGGGCGGGTTTCGTTCAGCTCCACCACCTCCGCCCAGGGCGCCGGCGGCAGCGGCGGCATGTCGTTTGGCGACGCCAACTTCGGCAACCTCTACACCGATTGGGTCAACCACCTCCGCGACCGCCTGCAGTATTACTGGAACCTGCAGCCGCGCGACCCCAGCCTGCATGCCGGGCAGAAGGTCACCGTCACCATGACCGTGCACCGCACCGGGCTGATCAACTCGATCGGCTACATCCGCCGCTCCGGCTCGGTCGAGGTCAACTCCATGGCCTACCAATCCGTCCAGCAAATGGCCGCCGCCGAGCAGTTCCCCCTCCCCGCCGGCTACGCCAAGTCCAGCCTGACGGTATCGGTGACCTTCGAACTCAACGGGAACTAGCGCCGGCGCTGCGGCGCCGGCGCAGTTGCTAGTTCCTGGTTGCTAGTTCCTAGTTGGGGCTGGGCCCCTGATCGGGTGGCTCCCGAAAAAAACGAAAAACTGGAATTCGGGGAGGACTTTTGTTGATTCCAGAGGAGATCGCGTGGCAACAATATACTTCGCAACTCCAGGAAAAGTCGGAGGCGGGAATGGCCGGGATTGCGTGGGAACTAGCGGGATGGCTTGCGCGCCTTGGGGGATGGCTTGGGCTTGGCAGGAGCGTGCGGGGAGCGCAGGACGGCATGAACCAGGGAGTCGAAGCGCTGGAACGGCGTTTTGCCGGGCGCTTCCGGCACCGTGAACTTCTTCATGAAGGTAGTCTACCTCCTCTCATCAGGGCGTGGGTGATGATGCCGCTGGCGCAGAAAACTGGGCCAGAAGTTGCTCTACCGTAGGCTCATGGATTTCCTTCAGCATCGCCTCAATTGCGCTTCCAGCGATGCCGAAAATGGCGATGGCCTCGTCGAGGGTAAGGCTCACTTCGTGAATCAGCGGGTTCCGGTGGAGGTCCTTAATCTGGCGGAGCGTTGACACTACCGGATGGTTCGCCCCCTTCTTTGCCTCGATGTTGTTTATGAAGACGCCAAGGTTGCGCTGGTCCGGAGAGGGAACTGCCGCGCCGATGTCCCTGCAATAGACGCGAACTACGGTTTCCAGGGATCGCATAGTATGGAATCCGGCCGCGCTCGGAAGCTCAAACGCTAAGCACCTTCCAGCGGCTCGCGCTTCCTGCACTGCCGCCGGAACCTTGGGTCCAAGATCGCCAGGAAAAACGCGTTCGGCACGGTCTATGAGGATCGAGGTGTCGTAGGCCCCCTTCTGGCTAACATAGTAAGTGTCGGAGTTGGAGAATTCTGCATTCAAAATGGTGTTGAAGTCATTTAGGGCGGAGGTGATGGCGTATGCCTCAGGATGGCCAATCATTTGGGGTTGCTCGCTATTGAAGTCTACATGCCGCTCGGTAACCGCCTTCAACGCTGCCACGAGCTTCTGGCCCGATTCGGAAGCCGTGCGGAGCGCCGGTGAAAACCACTCCGTGCCAAGGAGTTCTTCAATCGCCTGCTGGGCGGCGTAGAGGTGCCCCCATACGATCCGCAAATCTATTGGCGGCGAAACAACGCCTGACAGGTTGTGGAGGTTCCGCCCCAGATTACAGAAGAACGACAGCCGTATACGTAGCATGTTTCCCCTAATCCGGCATCCAAGCCCGAAAGGAGACTCTTGACGGCAGGCGCACATTGGCGTAGACTCCGTTCTAGAGCCTGAGCCGAGCGGCCTAACGTTTCCGTCCTTCCGCCAAGAACTCCGGAAACTGGCTACCGATTACGCGGTCTGACCGCGCTCCAGATCACTATACCATGGAGCGCAAGATGCCTACCTCGCTGGTCAGCTACCGGTTGTCATTTCGCCAGGAATCTGGATCAAAAATCCTGCCCTCGCAAGGGATTCTAGGACGATTGCAGCCGTCCCCTGTATCTGCCAAACGACGTTTTTCCCGAGCTGGCAGTTCTGCATCAGCATCGGGCCCCCCGAATAAAGCAGCTGACAGTCGTGGAAGTGGCAGGCGATGAATTGAACATTGTCAGCCGACATGAATCCGGTCACTTCCAGATTCTCGACTTTTACGTGGGTGAGATGGGCCATTCCGGTCGCTTGAACTGGGGACATGTGCGGTTTTTCCTCCGCCTTAGTCTAGCGCCTTCCGCGCGCCTGCCGGGGCCGCTTAAATGGGCGCCGTTTCCCCCTCCTTCCCGGTCAGCGCCTTGTAGGTCAACCGCTTCCCGGCCACCTGCGAAGCCGCCAGCGCCATCCGGTCTGCATCGTTCAGCGGGTTGCCTTTGGTGGCGCGGTTGTTGTACCGGAAAACCTGCTCATCGAGGTAGCGGTCCAGGTGAAACGGCTCAACCGCAACATAGGTGCCGCGCAGCCCGCGCTTGAGCAGGCTCCAGAAATTCTCGATGCCATTGGTGTGGACGCGCCCGCGCACATAGCTTTGCAGGTGGTTCACCACCTCATGGATATAGCGCCCATCGAAGGCGCAGTAGGCTGGGTGCTCGTCGGTGTAGAGCCGTGATCCCGGAGCGACCTGCTCCAGAATCGCGGCTTGCAGGCTTTCGCGCTGCGCGTTGCGGACCACGCTTGCATGCACCTGCTTCGATTCCCGGTCCAGCAGCCCTTGGACGGCGGTCTTGGCGATGTAGCGCGGGCGGTTAGGATCGGAGTTGGTGAACTTCGAGCGTTCCGCTTGCAGTTTGGCGCGGCGGCTCTTGTGCATCCGGGATGGAACGGGCCCGACAAAGGTTTCGTCCGCTTCAACTTCGCCACCATCCGGGCTCCCCATTGGAACGGGAGCGGTTGTCCGCATCCCTTCGCGGATGCGCTGGAGCATGAACCAAGCGGATTTTTGGGTGATTCCCAGCGTCCGCGCCATCTCATGCGAACTGACGCCGTTCTTGCAGTTGGCCAGCATCCACATCGCGCTCAGCCACTTGCTAAGGCTCAGCGGTGAATCCTCGAAGATCGTCCCTGTCTTCAGCGTGAACTGGCGGCGCTCATGGTGGGTGCCACACTGCCAGCGCCGATGCTTGGCCGAATACTTGACAGCGGCGCTCCCGCAACGCGGGCAAGCCACGCCGTCGGGCCAGCGGGCGGCCACAAGGTACGCATGGCAGTTGTCGGCATCGCCAAAGAATCGGACCGCTTCGAGCAGTGTTTTCGGCTCCATGCATCCAGCATCTCAGAATCCCGTGGAGTTGTCAAGTATATTGTTGCCGATCGCGTTCCACTGAAGAGCCCCGCGCCACCTCGGCGCGGCGCCGGCGGCGCCGCTCGCGTCATCACGGGGAGGTGGACCAGGTGCAGCATGGCTGAAGGTAAGATGCAGCCGGGGCGAATTGCGTTCCCCGGGGCGACCGCGGGTGCGGCCACCCCGGGAAGCGAAGAGTCTGGTTGTCAAACGCCGCGGGCGGGGGCCGGCCCCCGCGCCGCCCTGGGGCGGCCCCGCCGGCTTGCCGCCGACGGAAAACACGGCGTAAGGGTGGGATGCGGGGGCGCGGCGGGGCACCGGGACTTTATCGTCACGCTTGCGCTACTCGCAGCGCAGGGCCACCAGCGGGTCCACGCGGGTAGCGCGGCGGGCGGGCACTAGGCAGGCCGCCAGCGCGACTACGAGCAACAGCGCGCCCACGCCGGCCAGCGTCATCGGGTCGGTGGCGCCGACGCCGAACAGCATGCTCTGCAGATAGCGCGTCAGCGCCCAGGCGCCGGCCACGCCCAGCCCCAGTCCGGCCATCGCCAGCGCCACGCCCAGCCCGACCACCAAGCGCAGCACGTGGCCGCGCTCGGCCCCGAGCGCCATGCGGATGCCGATCTCGCGCGTGCGCCGCGTCACCTCCTGCGCCAACAGGCCGTAGAGTCCGATGCAGGCCAGCAGCAGCGCCAACCCGGCAAAGCAGCTCGAGAGCTCGGCCATCAGGCGCTCGCGGAACAGGATGCGGTCCACGCTCGCGGTTTGCGTGGTGGGGTGGGAGAGCGGCAGGTTGGCGTCCACCCGCCGCAACACGCGCCGCACCGCCGGCAGCAGCGCCATGGGGTCGCCCGCGGAGCGCACCTCGAAGTTGGCGTAGCCCTGCGACGAGGGCACGTAGGTGGTGGGCGCGACCTTATCGCGCAAGCCCTGGTAGAGCGCGTTCGCCACCACCCCCACCACCACAAAGCCGGCCTTGCTGCTCTGGTCGCCCGCGCCGATGATGCGGCCCACCGGATCGCCGCCGCCCAAGTACTTCTGGGCGAAGGCTTGGTTGACGATCACCGCCCGCGGTCGCCCCGGCGGCGCCTTTTGCGCCGCGGCCGCGGCCGCCGGCGTGTCCGGCTGGGGCACGAAGTCGCTGGGCACAAAGTCGCGGCCCAGCCGCAGCGGCAGGTGCATGGTGGCGAAGAAGTTGAGCCCCACCGGCAGCCAGTCGGTATTCACCTCTGGGCCGCCCTTCTGGATATGGAAGCTGGTCTCGGAGAGGTCGCCGCTCAGCAGCGGCGACTCGGAATAGCTCACGCCGCCCACCCCCGGCAACGCCCCGATGCGCTGCTGCAGTTGTTGGTAGAGCCGATCCACCGCCGCGCCCTTGTAGCCGATGAGCGCGGGCTCGAGCTCGAACATGAGCAGATTGCGGGTGTCGAAGCCGGGGTTCACGGCGCGCAGATTGGCCAGGGTGCGGACCAACAATCCAGCGCCGGCGAGCACCACCATGCAGAGCGCGATTTGCATCACCACCAGCCCATTGCCGAGGTGCAGCCAGCGATGGCGGTGGCCGGCGGCGGAATTGCCGACACCGTCCTTGAGCGAGCGGGTGAGGTCGCCGCGGGCGCCGCGCAGCCCTGGCGCCAGGCCAAAGAGCACGCCGGTGGCCAGGGTGGCGCCCAGGGTGAACAGCACCACCCGGGCGTCGAGCGAGACCTGCATGCCCAGCGGGCGATAGGAGGCGCTCGACATCACCGCCAGCAGCCAGCGCGCCCCGCCATAGGCCAGCAGCAGGCCGGCCACGCCGCCGAGCGCGGCCAGCAGCAGGCTCTCGGTCAGCAGTTGCCGCAGGATGCGGCCGCCGCCCGCGCCCAGCGCCCGCCGCAGCGCCAGCTCCTTCTGGCGCGCGCTGGCGCGGCCCAGCAACAGCCCGGCAATGTTGGCGCAGGCGATCAGCAGAATCGCGCCCACCGTCCACATCAGCACCGCCAGCGGCTGGGTGAATTGCCCGCGCACGCCGCGCAGGCTGGTCTGCGCCGACTCCAGCGCCACCCGGGGATCGTCGCCGGGCTTGGAGAAGGGCTTGGCGCCGGCGAGCATGGCGTTGCGGAACAGCCCGCTCACCTCGGCCTGCGCCTGCCCCAGCGCCACGCCCGGCCGGAGGCGGGCCAACAGCGTCAGCCAAATCGAGCCGGCGTCTTCGCCGCTGGGGCTCCAGCCGGGAGTCAGGCGCGGCCGGGCTGCGAGCGGCAGCCAACCGTTGTAGACCGCGCCCGGGGTCAGGCTGGTGAAGCGCGGCGAGGCCACACCGACGATCGTCACCGGCACATGGTTGAGCGCCACCGTCTCGCCCACCACGGCCGGCGAGGCGGCGAAGGCGCTGCGCCAATAGGCGTAGTTCAGCACCATCGCCAGCGGCGCGGCGGCGGTGTCGTCGCTGGGCTCGAGCAGCCGCCCCAGCGCCGGACGCACCCCCAGCGTCGAAAAATAGTTGCCCGCCACCACCTGCACGTTGGCGATGCTGGCTTGCCCGTGGCCACTCAGGTTGTAGGCGCCGCCGCCGCCGGCAGCGGTGATGGCCGCCAGGCTATGCGCCTGCTGGCCCAGCTCTTGGTAAAACGGCAGCGAGAAGGAGCAACTGCTAGAGTTGGCCTTGGTGTATCGTGACAGGCAGTCGCCATAGCTCGAAGACCCCTCGTAATCGGGCGCGTTGTGGGCGCTCCATTGCAGCAGCAGCAGGTGCTGCGGGTCGCGCACCGGCAGCGCCTGCAAGAGCAGCACGTCCATCAAACTGAAGATGGCGGTATTGGCGCCGATCGCCAGCGCCAGGGTGAGCACGATGACGGCGCTCAAGCCGCGCTGCCGGCGCAGCGTGCGCAGGGCAAAGCGCAGGTCCTGGGCGGTGGTCTCGAGCCAGCCGGTCAGCGCCATAGGGGCATTCTCCCATGCCTTGGACGGGCGGCCAACCTCATGGATAGCGCCGCAAAGAAAAGGAACCTTTTCCGCCTGCCGGCGGTATTCCTCCCCATGGCGTCGGTGAAACCCTGGTTCTTGGCCGTGCGCTCGCTGCGCCGCCGCCCGGCCTATGCCCTGACCACGGTGCTGGTGCTGGCGCTGGGCATCGGCGCCACCGCCACCCTGTTCTCCCTGGTGGACACGGTGCTGCTGCAGCCCCTGCCCTTCCCCCAGGCCGGCCGACTGGTCACCGTGCTCGAGGCCAACCCCGCCCAGCACCAGAACGCCAGCCTGATCGCCCCGGCGCGGCTGGCGGACTGGAACCGTATGAACCAGGCCTTCGTCCCCGGCCTCGGCATCGTGGGCGAGTACGGCGAGAGCGACACCGACACCTCCGGCGCCCTGCCCGAGCGGTTGGCGGCGCTGCGCGTCTCCCCCGGCTTCTTCCAGGTGCTGGGCACCGCGCCCCTGCTCGGCCGCGTCTTCAACCCCACCGACGACCTGCCCACCAGCCCCGGCGCCGCCGTTCTCAGCTACGCCTTCTGGACGCGCCGCTTCGCCCGCTCCCCCGCGGCGCTCGGCCGCCAACTGGATTTGGGCGGGCAGAGCTACACCATCGTCGGCGTCATGCCCAAGACCTTTACCAGCTCCAGCCTCGATCTCTGGCTGCCCGCCAAGCTGCCCGCGATGCTGATGCATATGCGCGAGGCGCGCTTCTACAGCGGCATCGGCCGCCTCCGCCCCGGCGTTACCGGCGCCCAGGCGCAGGCCGACCTGGATCGGGTGCAGGCGCAGTTGGGGCGCAAGTATCCCTCCACCGACGCCGGCTGGTCGGCCCAGGTGGGCAATCTAAAGGAGTTCCTGGTCGGCTCGTTTCGCTCCACCTTGTGGCTCATCCTGGGGGCGGTGATGCTGCTGCTCGTGTTGGCGGTGGCCAACATCGCCGGCCTCACCTTGGCGCAACTGCAGGGGCGGGCGCGGGAGATGGCGATCCGCAGCGCCATCGGCGCCTCGCGCGGCCAAGTGGTGGCGACGGTGATGCGCGAAGCCGCGCTGTTGGCCGCCGCGGGCGCGGCCGGCGGCGGCGGCCTGGCCTGGCTGGGGGTCCACGCGATGGCCGGGTTGGCGCCGGGCACGCTGCCGCGCATGGCCGAGCTGCAGTTCTCGCTGCGCGGCTGGCTGTTCACGGTGTCGCTCAGCGCCCTGGCCGCGCTCGGCTTCGGCCTGGGGCCGGCGCTGGCCGCCACCCGCACCCGCCTCGCCGCCCTGCTCGCCAGCCTCAATGCCGGCGCCCCCGGCGGCCGCCGCCGCCTGCAAAGCGGGCTGGTGATCGGCCAATTGGCCCTGACCGTGCTCCTGCTGGCCAGCGCCGGCCTGCTGCTGCGCAGCTACTACAACTTGTCGCACGTGGGCGGCGGCTTTGACACCGCCGATGCCTTCACCTTCCATGTCAGCGCCGCCTGGAACGAAGACCGCGCCCGCGTCGGCGCCATGCAGGCGCGCCTGCTGCAGCGCCTGCGCGCCCTGCCCGGCGTCGAGGCCGTCGGCTTCACCAACTTCCTCCCCGCCAGCAACGCCTCGCTCCAGTTCCAGATCACCCTCGCCGGCCTCGCCGGCGCCGGCCCGGGCGGCACCTACGCGGTGGGCGAGCGCTCGATCAGCCCGGGCTACCTGGAGGCGCTGCGGGTGCCGCTGCTCGCCGGCAGCGCCTGCCCGGCGCTGTCCACCAACCTGAATGCGCCCGTCCAGGCCCTGGTCAACCGCAGCTTCGTGGATAGCTACCTGCACGGCAACAGCGTCCTCGGCCGCGAGTTCCGCTTCGCCCAAGACCCGCCCAGCGCCCCCGCCAACACCATCGTCGGGGTGGTCGGCAACGTGCGCGAGTACAGCCTGGCCAGCCCCGCCGCGCCCATGCTCTACCAGTGCATCGCCGCCGGCGCCTGGCCCGATCCCGACTACGTGGTGCGCACCGCCGGCGCCCCCGGCCCCGCCATGGCCGCCATCCGCGGGCTCGTCCGCCAAGCCTCCCCCTCCCGCGCCGTGTTCGGCCTAGAGCGCCTGCAGACGGTGGTGGCAGCCGGCCTGGAGCAGCCCCGCCTCAACGCCCGCTTCCTCTCGCTCTTCGCCGGCTTCGCCCTGCTGCTGGCCGCGGTCGGACTCTACAGCCTGATCAGCCTGATGGTCGCCGCCCGGCGGCGCGAGATGGGGGTGCGCATAGCGCTGGGCGCCCGCCCCGCCCAGATCGCCGCCCAGGTGCTGGCCTCGACCGCGCGGCTGCTGGCTTGGGGCGCGCTGGCGGGCTTGGCCCTCGCCTGGGCCGCCGACCGCCTGCTGGCCAGCGTGCTCTTCGGCGTCCGCCCGCTCGACCTCGCCACCCTGGCCAGCGCCCTGGGCGCGCTGGCGCTCATCTCCGCCCTCGCCGCCTGGCTGCCCGCCCGCCGCGCCGCCTCGACCGACCCGCTGCTCGCCCTGCGCGCCGATTGAAGGGGACGCCCACTTTGCCCCATCCCCCATGCCTGTTGTACCATGGTAGATGGGTACAACACCTCCCCGCCCGGCCCCGACCATCCGCGTCGAGCGCGCCCAAACCGGCGTCCGCATCGAAAAGCGCCTGCTCAAGGTGCTGCGCGCCCTGGCCGACTACCATGACCTCACCCTGGGCGACCTGCTCGAGGGCATCGTGCTGCACGCCTTCGAGGGCAAACCCCCCTTTGGCCCCGCCAGCCGCCAGCGCATCCGCGAACTCAAGAAAATCTACGGATTCGACCTCGACGCCAGTGCCAGCCACCGCCTGGTCGAGGACAACTCCGGAGGCAAGCATGACCGCGCTCGCCGATGACGAGTTCCTGGCCCGCTTCGAGGCCGGCAACCTCGACGGCGCCGCCTTTCACCACCGCGACCATGTGCGCATGGCCTTCCTTTACTTGAGCCGCTATCCGGTGTGGGAGGCGATCCCGCGCTTCTGCGCCGCCCTCCGCCGCTTCGCCGCCGCCCAGGGCAAGCCTACGCTTTACCACGAGACCATCACCTGGGCGTTTCTGCTGCTCATCCACGAGCGCCGGGCGTTGGTGGGCGCGGGCCCCAGCGCGCCTGCGGCGCGCGTCCCGCTTGTGCTCGCGCCGACTTGGGGGCCCCGTGGCCCCAAGCCGGCGCTGCGCGTCGCCGGGGCGGCCCAGGATTGGGAGGTGTTCGCGGCGGCGAACCCCGACCTCACGGACTGGCCCCATAGCGCCTTGGGCAAGTACTACCATCCCGCCACGCTGGCGTCGGCTTTGGCCAAGTCCACGTTTCTGCTGCCCGACAAGCTAAGTCCCTAGCCAGCGGTGATAGCATCGGGGCATGTGGTCGGATTTCCGCAACGCTTGGCGGCAACTGCGGCGCAATCGCGGATTTGCGTTCACCAGCGTGCTGGTGCTGGGACTGGGCATCGGGGTGGGCACCGCCATGTTCAGCGTGCTCAGCGCGGTGCTCTTGCGACCGCTGCCCTACCGCCATGCGGAGCAGTTGGCCAGCCTGTCGTTCCCGATCACGTCGGGCAACATCGGCGGCAACGTCTCCGCCCCCGACGTACGCGACTGGCAGCAGCGCAGCCGCTCGTTCGCCCAGATCGCCTCTTGCGAGTCCGATTTGGCGACCCTGCGGGTCGGCGGGCAGGCGTACTCGGGCGACAACAGCGCCTGCAGCGGCAACCTTTTCGCCACGCTGGGCGCGGCACCGGCGCTGGGGCGGGGCCTAGTCGCCGCAGACCAGGCCAACCACGCCAAGGTGGCGGTGCTCAGCGATGCGCTCTGGCGCAGCGACTTCCAGGGGCGGCGCGACGTGCTCGGCCAGACGGTGCGGGTGGACGGAGCGGACTATGCCATCGTGGGGGTGATGCCGGCGGGGTTCAGCTTCCCCTACGGCGCGGTCAACCTATGGACGCCCTACGCGCCCGCGCCCGGGCAAGACACCCGCGCCAACTTGGGGCTGAGCGCCATCGGCCGGCTCCGCCCCGGGATCTCGCAAACGCACGCCCAGGCGGAGCTGAGCGCCGTGCAGGCCGCCATCGCCCGCGCCCATGCCAGCCAGCATTTGGCGGACCGGGTGGTGGTGCGCGGCTACCGCGACCTGCTGGTGGCGGGCGCGCGCCCGGCCACGCAGGCGCTGGCCGGGGCGGTCGGGCTGGTCTGGTTGATCGCCTGCGCGGCGGTGGCCGGGCTGCTGCTGACGCGTTTGGCGGCGCGGCGGCGCGAGCTGGCAGTGCGCGCCACGCTGGGGGCTGGCCGTGGCCATCTGGTTCGCCAACTCTTGGTCGAGAGCCTGTTGCTGGGCGGGCTGGCCAGCCTCGCCGGCTTGGGCCTGGCCGCCGCCGCGCTCGCCTTGCTGCGCCCGCTGGTGGCCCCGCGCTTGCCCTTTGGCATGACCGTTTTTCTGAGCGCGCCGGTGCTGCTGGGTCTGCTCGGGCTGACGCTGGCCTCGGTCGTGCTGGTGGGCTTGGCGCCAGCGCTGCTGGCGGCGCGGGCGCCAGCGCAGGCCGGGCTGGCCGGGAGTGCCGCGACCTCGGGCCGGGGCCAAGCCCGCCTGCGCGAGGGCCTGGTAGTGGCCGAAATCGCGCTGGCGCTGATGTTGCTGGCCGGCGCCGGATTGATGCTGCGCACTCTCTACGCCCTCCGGCAAGTGCCGCTGGGTTTTGCCCCCTCGCGGCTGGTCACCGCCCGCTTGCAGATCCCGCCCGGCCGCTTCGACCACCAGGACATGGTGCAGAGCTTCGACCAGCCGCTGTTGGCGCGGATCGAGGCGCTGCCGGGGGTGCGTGCCGCGGCCATCACTTCGGTGGTGCCGTTCGAAGGCTTCAACCTAACCGTCACCTTCAAGTTCGTCGGCCGCCCCGAACCGCCCCCGGACCAGTTGCCCGAGGCCGACCTGCGCTTCACCAGCCCCGGCTACCCCGCGGCGATCGGCATCCCTCTCGAGCGCGGCCGTTTCTTCGATGCCCGCCTGGATACTCCCACCTCGCCCCGGGTGATCGTGGTCAACCACAACTTCGCCGCGCGCTACTTCCCCGGCCAGAACCCCATCGGCCAGAAGGTCGAATTCGGCAAGCACGATGTCGCCACCATCGTGGGCGTGTTGGCCAACGCCCGCGAGAGCGCCATCGCGGCGCCGCCGCAGCCGGTGATGCATTTGGCCCTCACCCAGATCACGAATCACAGCGGATTCTACAACCTAGCCTCCGTCTTTGCGGAACTGGCGGTGCGCACGCGGGTACCCTCCGCCAGCCTCGACGCTTCGATTCGCGCCGCGCTGCACGCGGTGGCGCCCGACATCGCTCCCGCAAACTTTGTCTCCATGCGCCAATTGGTGGCCAAATCGGTGGGCGGCCAGACGCTGGCGGCGCAGTTGCTCGTCCTGTTCGCCCTGGCAGCGCTGGTCATCGCCGTGGTCGGCCTCTACGGCCTGCTCGCCTATGCGGTGGCGCAGCGCACGCGCGAGATGGGCATCCGGCTGGCGCTCGGCGCTGAGCGGCGCGATATTGTACGTCTGGTGCTGCGCCGCGCCGCCTGGCTGGTGGGACTCGGCCTTGCCGCCGGCCTCGTCCTCGCGCTGGGGGGCGCCCGATGGCTCGCCGCCTACCTGTACGGCGTTCCCGCCCGCGATCCCCTCACCCTCGCCGGCGTCGCCCTGCTGCTCGCCGCCGCCGGCCTCTGGGCCGCCTACCTGCCCGCCCGCCGCGCCGCCCGCGTCTCCCCGGTCGAGGCCCTGCGCGCCGAGTAGGGGGCCGCGGCGCAGCGAGCGCTTGGGTGGCGCCGAGGAGGGGCTTGCGGATGGTGCGCAGGAGCTGCCAGCTGCCAGCTGCAAGCCGCCCGCCCCGTTTGACCATCACGCTTGGCCATCACATCTGTTGGTAGCACGTCAAGATGTCCGGTTTTTGTAGCACGTGATGTGTCCGGTTGGGTTAAGAATGACCAGCCGCCGCAGCGGCGGTGGAAAAGTGGGAATCCCGCGTTGTGGGCGGGATTTCCAAGCGGGGTGGAAAAGC
>Ga0307372_10000750_pt1 | contig 56925 bp, 54 predicted proteins | sample OX1MG_FD_202533 | JGI IMG/M metagenome (GOLD analysis project Ga0307372, IMG submission 202533) | Soil microbial communities from Risofladan, Vaasa, Finland - OX-1 | ecosystem: Environmental > Terrestrial > Soil > Coastal area > Acid sulfate soil | place: Finland: Risofladan, Vaasa | collected...
ATGAACTCCTTATCCGCGTGCTTCTGCAGCACACGGTGAGTAGGCCGGTGGGATTGCACCACCGGCCTCTCGCAGAACCTGGACGTGAACCTCTCGGCTCATCCGGCTCCCATCAGGCAAACGTGCCGGTCATACCAATACGCCAATGGACGAAGAGATGCGCATGATCGCGGGCCAATTTCTGCAGAAATTGGCTCGCACGGATCTTGTGGTCTGCAAAGCGCTTGAACTTCCGCATCGCCCACGCCAATAGCGTCTGATTGACGTATCGGAGTAAGGGGTACAGCGCCGAGGGAGCATATCGCCCGTAGTATTCTATCCACCCCCGTAGGAGCGGATTGAGCCGTTGGGCAATATCGGCCAAGGACAGCTGCGTCTGACGACGAAGTTTCAGCTCCCGGATCGTCGCTCGCATGGCTTTGAGTGCCGAGGCACTGACCGCCGGATTGAATCCGCAGAACAGTGTGTTATCTCGGGCACGTTTTACCAGACGAGGCCGAAAACCGTACCCAAGGAAGTCAAATTTGACATTCGGATAGGTACCTTTTCGATGCCCGTCTTTGCAATAAACGATCTTCGTTTTCGTCGGATGTAATTCCAGGTGGCACTCCGCCAATCGAGCCTGAAGCGCGGCTTTGAACGCCGTGGCCTGGTACTCGTTGCGGCAATGGACCAACCCGTCATCAGCATACCGACACCACGGAAGGCCTGGGTAAGCCCGCGTCATCCACAAATCGAACGCATAGTGCAGAAAAGCGTTGGATAAAATGGGGCTAACCACACCGCCTTGAGGCGTACCGCGGCTTCGCTCCATTAGTACTCCGTCTTCCTGCGCCATCGGCGCTTTCAGCCATCTTTCGATGTACAGCAGCGCCCATTTGCACGTTACATGTTTGCGGACGGCCCGCAGCAGAAGTTCGTGGTCAATGTTGTCGAACAGGCCCCTGATGTCAAACTCTACGACCCAGTCGTATTTCCAGCACCGCTCGCGCGTGACTCCGACGGCATCGAGTGCCGACTTTCTCGGCCTGTAGGCGTAGGAGTCTGCCAGGAATACGGGATCGAGATTTGGCTCAATGACTTGCTTGACCACCATTTGGGCCACGCGATCGGCTACGGTGGGCACACCCAAAATCCTGTCGCCTCCCGACTTCTTCGGAATGCAGACTGCACGCACCGGCGGCGGAAAGTAGCTTCCCGAACTCATCCTATTCCAGATCTTGTAGAGATTGCTCTTCAAGTCGGCTTCGAACTGCTCGATCGTCTGACCATCCACACCAGCGGCGCCTGCATTGGATTTGACCGCCTTGTAGGCTTCGAACACTTGCATTTTATCAATATCGAACGGTTTGTCTGTCGTACGCATCGACGTCCTCCTGTCGCCAGTTGTTCCGATAGTACGACCACCTGATCCGACCCCTTTGCTCCAGCCCCGTTACGGGCCTTCATCGCTCATACGGATCGGTCCGCCCCAGTGCTCTGCATCGGTACTCTCGCCTCACGGTTTTCGCCGCCTCGGCTTCTCCCTTAACATCAGAGCGACTGGTTCCTGCAGTTCCGCGCAATAGCCTGCATCCGCTTCACGCCCCCTATACGCCGGTCGCCGCCCGCCCAATCATCAGGCACTCGACGGACTTGTCCCAGGCTAGATACACGATCCTGGTTTCGACGACACTTTCTTCTTAACGACGCGTCTTCGTACGGGTTCACTTTCGTTCGTCTCTCGGATACACACCTGCATGAGTTCATCCTCACGCTTTTGATCCAACGCTCACCACCACGACTCTTTACCGCAGCAGCTTGGAGTGGTTTGAGATCTGCTCCTGAAAGCCGATCCCGAGGGGCCCGCCCTCATCTATCACGCAGCTTTTATTCACACGGTTATTCGTTCATGATGAACTCCTTATCCGCGTGCTTCTGCAGCACACCGTAGCCCAGAAAGTCAAATCGCTCTTCCGGCAGTTGACGCACGCGTGTCTTCGCCTCGTTGATCGTCAGCTTCAACCGCTGCATCATCCACCGCATTTCGGCCAGTGCCTCCTCGACATCGCCTTTGCAGCAGATAACATAGTCGTCGGCATAAGAAACGATCTTCGCTTGCAGCCTGCTCTCCGTCCCGCGCTGCTTCCAGCCCAACACAAACCGACGCATGTACAGATTACCGAGGAGCGGGGAAATCGGAGATCCCTGTGGAACCCCGCGCCCGCTGTCCTTGTTCGGCGTTGTTCGCTTCGTCCCGCCCTTGCCGTTATCCTCTTCCACCGGTGCATCGAGCCACATCTTGATCAGATGCAGCATGTGCCGGTCCGAGACCCGGCGTGCCACCGATTTGAGAAGTTCGGCATGTGGTAACGAATCAAAATAGCCAGCCAAGTCCCCCTCGATTATCTTGGTATGACCGGTATTTATCAGGCTGTGCACAGAGCGCACCGCCGTGTGGGCGCTGAAATTGGCACGGTAGGCATGCTGCTCGGCAGGCATGTCGACTTCGAAGATGGGCGTGAGCACCACCACCGCCGCCGTCATCACCGTCCGATCGGCGATGCAAGGAATACCAAGTGGGCGCTTCCGTCCGTCCGACTTCGGTATCCACACACGCCGCACTGCCTCCGCCCGATACGTCTTCCTGTGGAGTTTGTCCGCCAGTTCGCCGAGCCAGCGTTCTTCGCCGTACGCCTCGATGTCCGCAAAGTCCTGGCTGTCCGCCCCCGGTGCGCCACGATTGGCTTTACAACACCGGTAGGCATACTCCAATACATCTTTGCGATACACCTTGTCGTACAGCAAATAGAAACGATAGCCAGGCGATCCCTTCGCTTTGGCCTGTAACGCCGCCTGTAGCTTCTGAACTTTATCCGGAGGTTCGAGGATCAAGATCCAATCTCCTGCCGTCCTTCACCACGTCTTGCGTTCACCTTGAACTCGGGCCCCTTTCCTCCACCGGCATTACACCGGCTTCAACGGTCTTACGAGCCCGTCCGCCATCCCCAACGACCGGGTCCAACCCTCGCGGGTCTCCCGTTGGGTGTTCACCCCACCCACCGCCGAGGACTTCCCGTGTCGCGCTACTCTCTCTATGCACACGTGCCGCCGCCAATACCCCGGCGGAGCGTCAGGTTGCCTTCGCCGCTCGCTTCCCCTGACGTGTCAGCCTTCCCCACGATTACCGACGAGGTCGACCTCCGCATTGCTGTTTTCGGGACCTGCTCAACGTTCACTGCTCGTTGCAGCCCGCGTGCTCGCCAAGCCACCCAAGGTGGCCCTCTACACCGAAGGCTCTGATCGCTTCGTTACCTCCACGACCACTCCGATTGCTACCGGCTGGAGAGGCAGTTGCCGGGTGGGTCTATCTCCCACTGAGAAAGCGCACGTTTTCACGGCGCACGGTAAACTCGGGCTAGCGCAGGAATTTCACGATCGCATCAAGGTGGAGCTATGGCGCGTCGACAAGCTCGGCGTCAAACCAACGCGCTCCTGGAACGATGCCGTGGTGAGATGGCTCAAGGAAAATGGTCACAAGGCGACCGCGGACGAAGACGTAAGCAAACTACGTTGGCTCGACCGGCACCTACGTGGCAAGGATCTGGCCGCTATCGACCGCAACGTCATCGACCATGTGACCCGGAAAAGGCTTGGCGAGGGTTGGACGAACGCGACGGTGAACCGGACGCTGGAGCTCCTGCGCGCGGTGCTTCGCAAGTGTGTCAATGAATGGGAATGGTTGGATCGGGCGCCCTATGTGCGCATGCTCAAGGAGCCGACCCGGCGCATCCGTTTTCTGACACGCGCGGAAGCGCGGAGGCTTCTGGCGGAGTTACCGGCGCATCTGGCGGACATGGCGGCATTTTCGCTCGCAACCGGGTTGCGGGCGGCGAATGTCACCGGTCTTGAGTGGTCGCAGATCGATGAGGGGCGAAAATTGGCGTGGGTGCATCCCGATCAAGCCAAGGCGCGTAAAGCGATCGCCGTCCCGCTCAATGCGGAGGCGCTTTCTCTCGTGCTCAAGCAGAAAGGAACGCACGCCACACACGTGTTCAGCTATCGGGGCAAGCCGATTACGCAGGTGAGCACCAAAGCCTGGTACGGTGCAATGAAGCGAGCGGGGATCGAGAATTTCCGCTGGCATGACTTGCGCCATACCTGGGCGAGTTGGCACGTGCAGGGCGGCACGCCCCTCTTCGCTCTGCAGGAGCTCGGGGGCTGGGAGTCGGCCGAGATGGTGCGCCGGTATGCGCATCTCGCGGCGGAACACTTGGCGCCCTATGCCGATCGTCTCAGCGCCTTATCCGTGACGGAAATTGTGCCGAGTTCTGGAATTCACGGCACGTTTACGGCACAGCCCGAAAATCAGGCGGGTTAAGATCGTTCACAAGCGCTTGATTTGATTGGTAGCGGGGGTAGGATTTGAACCTACGACCTTCGGGTTATGAGCCCGACGAGCTGCCAGACTGCTCCACCCCGCACCGGAGAGAGCCAACCATTCTACCCGGCCCCACCTTGAATGCAAGCCTAAGCCCGTTGCATTGCGGCCTGTACCGGCCACCATGCAACGTTCCCGGCAGGGTGAAACCTCACGGCAGCGCGTGCGCACACACGGCGAGCAACGCGCCGGGGGCGATGCCGAGTGCGAGCACCAGCATGGCATTCACACTCAGGACCGCGCGCATCAGGCGCGAACCGCCCAGGGGTTCAGCCGCGCCGGCTTCGTCGAAATACATCATCTTGACGACGCGCAGGTAGTAGTACGCGCCCACCACGGAGAACAGCACAGCGACGACCGCAAGCCAGGTCGCATTGACGCCGAGAACCGCCTGGATCACGCCGAGCTTCGCCCAGAATCCGATGAACGGCGGCACGCCGGCGAAACTGAACATGAAGACCGCCATCACTCCGGCGAACCACGGGCTACGGGCGTTCAAACCCTTGAAGTCAGTGATCTGCTCGGCCTCGAAGCCCTGGCGCGAGAGCAGCAGGATCATGCCGAAGGAGCCGGCGGCGACGATCACGTAGGTGATCGTGTAGTACATCGCCGCCTGATAGCCCTGCGCAGTGCCTGCGAGGATGCCGAGCAGGATGTAGCCGACGTGCGAGATCGTGGAATAGCCCAGCATTCGCTTGATATTCGTCTGCGCGATCGCGACGACGTTGCCGATCACGATCGACAGCACCGACAGCACGACCAGCATCTGGCTCCAATCGACCTGGGCGGCGCTCAAGCCCTCGGTAAGGAGCCGCATCGTCAACGCGAACGCGGCGATCTTCGGCGCGCTGCCGACGAACAGCGTCACGCAGGTCGGCGACCCCTCGTAGACATCCGGAATCCACATGTGAAACGGCACGGCGCCGAACTTGAAGCCGATCGCGACGATGATGAAGGCGATGCCGAACAGCAGACCGATGTTGGTCGCGAGACCACCCTGCACCGCCGCCGCGATCGTATCGAGTTGCAGGCTGCCGGTCACGCCGTAGATGATCGACATGCCGTACAGCAGCGTCCCCGACGCAAGCGAGCCCAGCACGAAGAACTTGATCGCTGATTCGGCGGCGCGGCCGGACTCGCGGTCGAACGCGACCATCGCGTACATGCACAGCGACAGCATCTCGAGGCCTAGGTACAGCGTGATCAGGCTCGCCGCCGAGATCAGCACCAGAATTCCGAGGGTGGCGAACAGGCCGAGCACGAAGTACTCACCCTTGAGGATCTTGCGCCACCGCAAATATTCGACGGAATAGACGAACACCACCGCGACGGTCAGCAGCGCGACGACCTTGAGCGCCTGGGACATCGCATCGACCTCGAACATGCCGCCCAAGGCGGTGATGCGTCCGGACACCCGTATCGACGCGGCGAGCGCCGCGGTGATGAGCAGGCTCACGACCGAGATCGCCGCAATCCAATGCCGGCGCCGGTCCTCGAGCAGCAGATCCAGCAGCAGGATCGCACAGGTCGCGAGCCCGAGGAATATCTCCGGGGCGGCGAGCGTCAGGCCGGAGGTGAAATCGGCGACACTGAAGGCATTCATGCGTGAACCCTAGGGGACGATCTTCGAGACCAGCATTTGCTGGGTTAGGTGCTGCGTAGCGGCGTGCATCACGTCGAGCAGCGGCGCCGGCCAGACGCCGACGGCTAGCACCGCGATCGCGAGCACGCCGAGCACGAGCAACTCCCGGCCGTTGAGATCCTTGAGGCGCGCGACCTGATCGTTCGCGACCGGGCCGAAGATCACGCGCTTGACGAGCCAGAGCGAATAAGCGGCGCCGAGCACGAGGGTGACCGCGGCGAGGATCGCGTACCAGGCATTCCCGTTGAACGACGCGAGGATCACCAGGAACTCGCCGACGAAACCGGACGTGCCGGGCAGCCCTGCGTTCGCCAGCGCAAAGAGCACCCAGAACGAGGCGAAAATCGGCATCGTATTGACGACACCGCCGTAGGCGCTGATGTCCCGGCTATGCACACGGTCGTACAGCACGCCGACGCAGAGAAACAGCGCGCCGGCGATCAGACCATGAGAGATCATCTGCACGACCGACCCGTCGAGCGCCATCGTTACCCCGGTCGTGAGTCCCGTATTTTCGACGATCTTGAAGCCGACGAACGCTCCGAGCGTCACGAAGCCCATGTGCGCGATTGACGAGTAGGCGATCAGCTTCTTCATGTCCGTCTGCGCAATCGCGACCAAGCCGATGTAGATCACGGCGATCAGCGACAGCGTGATCATCAACCCGCTCAACTCGCGGCTCGCGTCCGGCGTGATCGGCAGGGAAAGGCGCAGAAAGCCGTAGCCGCCCATCTTCAGCATGATGGCCGCGAGCACGACGGAACCGCCGGTCGGCGCCTCGACGTGGGCATCCGGCAGCCAGGTGTGCACCGGCCACATCGGCACCTTTACCGCAAAAGCGGCGAAGAATGCGAGGAATATCAGCGTCTGCGCCGTCAGACCGAGCGGCATGCCCTGAAATACCGAGAGTGCGTAGCTGCCCGATTTCAAGTGCAGATAGATCAGCGCAACCAGCATCAGCAGCGACCCGAGAAACGTGTACAGGAAGAACTTGATCGACGCGTAGACGCGCCGCGGCCCGCCCCAGATCCCGATGATCAGGAACATCGGGATCAGCATCAGTTCCCAGAACACGTAGAACAGCAGTGCGTCCAGCGCGCAGAACACGCCGATCATCGCCCCCTCGAGGATCAGGAATGCGCCGAAATATTGCGCGACCCGCTTGTCGACGCTGCCCCAGCCCGCGATCACGACCAACACCGTCGTCAAGGTCGTCAGCAGGATCAAGGGCATCGCAATGCCGTCGACGCCAAGTGCGTAATGCGCGTTGATACCCGGCACCCAGGCGGCGTGTTCGACGAACTGCATCGCCGCCGTATGTGCTGCGAAGCCCGTGTACAGCGGGATGCTGGCCGCCAACGCGGCGAGCGAGATTGTGAGGGAGGCCCAGCGCGCCGTGGACGCATTGCCGTCGCCCAAGGCGAGCACCGCGCATCCACCCACGATCGGCAGCCAGATCAAGACCGACAGCAGGTGCCCGAAAAACATCATGTCCGCCATATGAGCCACATGAGCAAGGACGCGAGTCCCAGGATCATCGCGAATGCGTAGTGATACAGGTACCCGGACTGCGCGTATCGCATCACCGAGGAGAACCAATTGACGACACGGCCGCTGCCGTTGACCATCAACCCGTCGATCAGATCCTGATCGCCGAATCGCCACAGACCGCCGCCGAGACGGCGCACCCCCGCGACGATAACGTGCTCGTTGAACCAGTCGAAGCCGTACTTGTCGACAAGGATCCGGTACAGCCGATGAAAGCGCCGCGCGGCCGAATCCGCGAGTTCCGGCTTCTTGAGGAAGAATAGCCACGCGCAGAACACTCCGGCCGCGGCGAGCCAGATCGGCGGACCCATGAACGCACTCAGCACGAACGCGCCGGGTCCGCGGAAGGCCGCGGCCATCGGCGCGAGCACGTCGTGCGCCGGCAGGACGACGATCGAACCGGCGAAGAACGTGCCGAACAGCAGCGGTTTGATCGTGAACCAACCGACCAGCGCCGAGGGTATCGCCAACAGCACCAGCGGCAGCGTCACGACCCAGGGGCTCTCATGCAGGTGCTCCCGCGTGTGCCGGTCCATGCGTTCCTCGCCATGGAACGTCATGAAGAACATGCGGAACGTGTACAGCGCGGTGACGAAGACGCCGGCGACGACGCAGAAATACGCGTACCCCGCTCCCGGTGTGTGCGAGCCGCGGACCGCCTCGATCAGCGCATCCTTGGAGAAGAAGCCGGCCGATCCCGGGAAGCCGATCAGCGCGAGACACCCCACGAGGCAGGTCCAGTAGGTGATCGGCATGTACTTGCGCAGACCGCCCATCCGCCGCATGTCCTGCTCGTGATGCATCGCGATGATCACGGAGCCGGCGGCGAGAAACAGCAGCGCCTTGAAGAACGCATGCGTCATCAGGTGAAAGATACCCGCGGCATAGGCCGACGCACCCAGCGCGACCGTCATGTAGCCGAGCTGCGAGAGCGTCGAATAGGCGATCACCCGCTTGATGTCGTTGGCGACGATGCCCAGAAGCCCCATGAAGAACGCGGTCGTCGCGCCGATCACCAGCACCACCGACAGTGCGGTCTGCGACAGTTCGAACAGGGGCGACATGCGGGCAACCATGAAGATGCCGGCCGTCACCATCGTCGCGGCGTGAATCAGCGCCGAAATCGGCGTCGGACCCTCCATCGAATCCGGCAGCCAGACGTGCAGAGGCACCTGCGCGGATTTTCCCATGGCGCCGATGAACAGGCAGATGCAGGTGAAGCTGATCGCCGACCACCCGACCGTCGGCGTGATGTACATCTGTGCAGCGGCGATCTGGCCGGCGCGCGCGAAGACCGTCGAATAATCCAGGGACCCGGTGTAATGCAGCACGGCCGCGATACCGAGGAGGAAACCGAAGTCGCCGACTCGGTTGACGAGGAACGCCTTGAGATTCGCAACGATCGCCGCCGGGCGGGTGTACCAGAATCCGATCAGCAGGTAGGAAACGACGCCGACCGCCTCCCACCCGAAGAACAGCTGCAGGAAATTATTCGACATCACAAGCATCAGCATCGAGAACGTGAACAGGGAGATGTAGCCGAAGAAACGCTGATAGCCCGGATCGTCGCGCATGTAGCCGACCGTGTAGATGTGCACCATCAGCGACACGAACGTCACCACCACCATCATCAGCACGGAAAGGCGGTCGACCAGGAAACCGATCCGCATCGCCACGCCGTCGCTCACGAGCCAGGTGTAGACGGTGCCGTCGAAGGACCCCATGCCGTCGACGAGCATGCGCTTGAACACGTAGAGCGACAGCGCGAACGAGATTGCGACGCCGATTATCGCCACGCTCTGCGCGCCGCCGCGGCCAACGACGCGCCCGCCGATGCCGGCCGCGATCGCGGCGACGAGGGGCGCGAGCACGATGATGAGGTAGATGGACTCCATGCTCTTCATCCCGCCAATCAGCCCTGCAGAGTGTCGAGGTCTTCGACGTTGATGCTGCGGCGATCGCGGAACAGAACGACCAGGATCGCCAGGCCGATCGCCGCCTCGGCTGCGGCGACCGTCAAGATGAAGAACACGAAGATTTGGCCGTCGATGTCGCCGAGGAAACGGGAAAAAGCCACGAAATTGAAGTTCACGGCGAGCAGCATCAATTCGATGCACATCAACAGCACGATGATGTTCTTGCGATTCAGGAAAACGCCCGCGACGGCCAGCGCGAACAGCACGCCCGATAGCGTCAGAACTTCGGTCAGGGTGATCATTGGCGCTTCTCCGATGCCATCTTGACGATGCGGACCCGGTCCTTGGGGGAGACGCCGACCTGCGCCGCGACGCTCTGCGGCTTGAGTCCCGACCGGTGCCGCAGGGTCAGCACGATCGCCGCGACGCTCGCGATGAGCAGAATCACCGCAGCGAGCTGCGTCGGGTACGCGTAGCGCGTGAACAGGGCGACACCGAGCTCGTGGGTGTTCGAGTAGCCCGCTGGAAGCGGCGTCGCCATGCGCAAGGCGGCTCCGCCCAGGTGCCGGACGACGACCACGTTGACGATCGCGAAGGCGACGAAGCCCGCGACCGCAACCGCGATGGGCCAAAAGCGGGCCAACCCCTTGCGCATTTCCTCGATGTTCACGTCGAGCATCATGATGACGAAGAGAAACAGGACCATCACCGCGCCGACGTACACCAGCACCAGCACGATGCCGAGGAACTCGGCGTCGAGCAGCAGCCAGATCACCGCGCTGTTGACGAAGCACAGCACCAGGAGCATGGCTGCGTGGACCGGATTGCGTGCAAGAATCACCCCGACGGCGGCGGCGAGCAGGACCGCAGAGAAGACGAAGAAGAGAACCGTCGCGAACATCAGCGATACCGCGCGTCGGCGGCCCGATCGGCCGCGATGACGGATTCGAAGCGCTCGCCGACCGCGAGCAGCATGTCCTTGGTCATGATGTTCTCTCCACGATGTTCCATGTGGTATTCGAGGACCCGCGTCTCGACGATCGCGTCGACGGGGCATGCCTCCTCGCAGAAGCCGCAATAGATGCACTTGAACAGGTCGATGTCGTAACGGCTCGTGCGCCGCGTGCCGTCGGCGCCGACGTCGGAGTCGATCGTGATCGCAAGCGCCGGGCAAACCGCCTCGCAGAGCTTGCAGGCGATGCATCGCTCCTCGCCGTTCGGATAGCGCCGCAGCGCGTGCAGGCCGCGGAACCGCGGGCCCTGCGGCGTCTTCTCCTCGGGGTAATTGATCGTCGTCTTCGGTCGAAAAAGATTCTTCAGGGTCACCCACAGGCCCTGGAACAATTCCAACAGGAGAAACGTCTTGAGGAAGCTGCGAATGCCTTGCATCTCAGGGATGCCCCTTCCACGGACCGACGTGGCAATAGATCATCACACCCTCGACGAACAGCCATACCAGCGTGACCGGAATCAGGACCTTCCAGCCGAGGCGCATGATCTGGTCGTAACGGTAACGCGGGAACGTCGCACGCAGCCACAGGAAGCCGAACATCGGAACCAGCGTCTTCAGGCCGAACCAGAAAAATCCCGGCGCCGCGAGCCAGGACGTCGCGGGCAGATAACCATCGAGCGGCGAGAGCCAGCCGCCGAAGAAGAAGATCACCGTCAGTGCCGATATCAGGATCATGTTCACGTATTCGGCGATGAAGAACAGCGCGAACCCCATCCCCGAGTAGTCGACATGAAAGCCGGCGACGATCTCCGACTCGCCTTCCGCGACGTCGAACGGCGCGCGATTGGTCTCGGCGACACCGGATATGTAGTAGACGACGAGCAGCGGCAACAGCCAGAACCAGTTCCAGCTGAGGAAACCGCCGCGCTGCGACGAGACGATCGTGCCGACGTTGAGGCTGCCCGCCGACATCAGCACGCCCACCATTGCGAAACCCATCGCGATCTCGTAGGCGACGATTTGGGCCGCCGAGCGCATCGCACCGAGGAAGGCGTACTTCGAGTTCGCGGCCCAACCGGCGAGAATCACCCCGTAGACGCCCATCGACGTCATCGCCAGGATGTACAGCAGGCCTGCGTCGATGTTGGCGAACGCATGCTGCGGGGAGAACGGGATCACCGCCCAGATCGCGAGCGCCGGGATCAGCGTGAGAAACGGCGCGATGCGGAACAGCACCTTGTTCGCGTCGGCCGGGATCAGGATCTCCTTGAACAGCAATTTGAGGACGTCGGCGAACGGCTGGCCGAGACCCGGCACCCAAAACAGGTTGACCCGGTTCGGTCCGCGGCGCGACTGCATCCAGCCGATGATCTTGCGCTCGGCGAGCGTGTAGAACGCCATCACGAGGATCAACCCGATCATCACCATCAGGATCTGCACGGCGGTGAGCGCGGGATCGGCCCAGTACGCTGTGACGAGGCTCGCGAGCCAGTCACGCAGGGGTGCCCAGGTCCACATGATCAGATCACGGCGCGGGCGAGGCGCCCGTCCTTGGTCTTCGAGAGCGCCGGGGACGCACGCACCAGCGCGTCGGTCTGGTAGGGTGGAATCTGCATCCACAGCCCGGCCGGCGCGCGCTCGCCGAGCGGCCCCGCGGCGAGCGCGCCGCGCATCTCGGCGGGCCGCGCGCCGCACACGGCCCTGAGCGCGTCACGCACCTCCTCCGAACTCGCATACTCGAAATTCGGCAGATTCAGCAGATTGCCGAGCACCCGCAGGATCTTCCATGCGGGCCGGCTCTCGCCGACGAGCTGCACCGCGCCGGCCCAGCTCTGCCACCGCCCCTCGATGTTGACGAAGGTTCCCGAGGTCTCGGCGAACGTGCCCGCGGGGAGCACGACGTGCGCCTGCGCGGCGAGCGCCGAGGACAGATGCGAGGTGACCGCGAGGACGAATTCCGCGCGCCCGAGCGCATCGGCGCCGACCGCGAGATCCTCCGTCGGATCGATCGCGCCGAGCAGCACATAGGCGCGCAGTCCGGCCTGCAGCATGGCGCGCGCCGGCATTCCGGGGGCCGGATTCGCCGCGCCGCCGGGTAGCCGATGCGGCACGGCGCCGGCGAGATACGCGCCGGCCGCGTTGCCACCCTCGGCCAGCAGCCCAAGGCTCGCGCCGGCAAGATCGGCGAGCGCAGCCGCAATCGCCCGCAATTCCGCATAGGCGGGGTGCCGCTGTGCGAGCGTGCCGAGCAGCAGCGCGCGCCGCTCGCCGTTGAGCAGCGCCTTCGCGAGCGCGCGATGGGCATCGCCGGGCTCGGTCGCCGGCAGGTGGGCGGGGAGCGTCTTGCCGGCGATCGCCGCGGCGGCCTGTGCGACCGCCGCGAACTCGGCGATCAGATCGCGGTCGGCGACCGTGTAGGCGGCAACTGGAAACAGGTACTCGTAGCGTCGCGGGTTCAGGAACGCGACCTGTGCAAGGCCGCCGACGGCGGCCTTGCGGATTCGATGTGCGAGCAGCGGCATCTCGTGGCGCAGATGCGAACCGACGATCAGTACGCCCTCGAGACGCTCGACGTCGGCGACCGCCATGCCGAGCCCGGGATAATGGCCCTCGCGCTCCGGCGCGCGAAAGTCCAACTGGCGCAGGCGATGATCGACGTTGTGCGACCCGGCGCCCCGCGCGATTTGCGCGAACAGGTACAACTCCTCCAGCGTCGACAGCGGCGAGGCCAGGAACCCCATGGCCGCCGCCCCGTGGTAAGTCTTGACCTTGTTAAGACCCTCGGCGGCCGCCGTCAACGCCACCTCCCAATCGACCGGCTGGAGCGCGCCGTCGATCCGCAACAGCGGCCGCGTCACCCGCTCCTCCGAATAGATGCCCTCGAAGCCGAAGCGGTCGCGGTCGGCGATCCAGGCCTCGTTGATGTCCTCGTTGTCGCGGGGCACCATGCGCATCAACCGGCCTCGCAGCGAGTGCGCATGCAGGTTGGTGCCGAAACCGTCGTGCGGCGAGACGAGCGCGTGCTGCGTCATCTCCCAGGCACGGCCGTGGTAGCGGAACGGCTTGTTGTTGAGCGCCCCGACCGGACACAGGTCGACGATGTTCGCGGACAACTCGTGATCGACGCTGCGTTCGACGTAGGTCGTGATGAGCATGCCCTCGCCGCGGCCGATCGCACCGAGTTCGGGATAGCCCTGGATCTCCTGGCCGAATCGCACGCAGCGCGTACAGTGAATGCAGCGCGTCATGTCGGTCGAGACCAGGGGTCCGAGGTTCTGGTCCTTGACGACGCGCTTACGCTCGACGAACCGCGACACGTCGCGGCCGAAGCCGATCGCGAGGTCCTGCAATTCGCACTCGCCGCCCTGGTCGCAAATCGGGCAGTCGAGCGGATGGTTGATCAGCAGGAATTCCATCGTCGCGCGCTGCGCGGCAACCGCCTTGGGCGACTTCGTGAAGACCTTCATACCCTCAACAACCGGCGTCGCACACGCGGGCATCGGCTTCGGCGCCTTCTCGACCTCGACGAGGCACATCCGGCAATTCGCCGCAACCGACAGCTTGTCGTGGTAGCAGAAGCGCGGAATGTAGATGCTCGCCGGATCGGTGACCTGCATGATCATCTGGCCCTTGCGGGCCTTGAGCGGGACGCCGTTGACTTCGATGTTGACCTGATCCTCGCTCATCGTTCGCTCTCGGATCATGCGGCGGCGGCCCGCGCGGCGACGATCGAGCGGCCCTTGTGCTCGACCATGTACTCGAATTCATGCCGATAATGCTTGATGAAGCTCTGCACCGGCCACGCCGCGGCGTCGCCCAGCGCGCAGATCGTATGTCCCTCGATGTTGTTCGCGACGTCGACCAGCATGCGCACGTCCTCAGGGCGTCCCTCGCCGGCCAGGATGCGCTGCAACACCCGGTCGAGCCAGCCGGTGCCCTCGCGGCACGGCGTGCACTGGCCGCAGGACTCGGACATGTAGAAGCGCGCCAGGCGCTCGAGCGCGCGCACCATGCAGGTCGTCTCGTCCATGACAATCATGGCACCGGTGCCGACCGATGAGCCGGCCTTCTTCAGCGAATCGAAGTCCATGTTGACCGGCAGAATCGTCTCGGCGGGCACGACCGGCACGGAGGAGCCGCCGGGGATGACGGCCTTCAGCCGCCGGCCCTGCCAGACTCCGCCGGCGAGCGCGAGCAGATCCTTGAACGGAATGCCGAGCGGCACCTCGAAATTGCCGGGTTTCGCCACGTGACCGGAAACCGAGAAGATCAGCGTGCCGCCGGAGTTGACCGGCCCCAGGCCCGCGAACCAGGCGGCGCCCTTGCGCATGATCGTCGGCACAGAGGCGAAACTCTGCGTGTTGTTGATCGTCGTCGGCTTGCCGAACAGGCCGAAGTTCGCCGGGAACGGCGGCTTGAATCGCGGCCGGCCCGACTTGCCCTCGAGCGACTCGAGCAGCGCCGTCTCCTCGCCGCAGATGTAGGCACCCGCGCCGACGAACATGTGCAGGTCGAAGTCCGCGCCCGAGCCGAGGATGTTCCTGCCGAGCAATCCGGCCGCGTACGCTTCGGCAAGTGCTGCCGCGAATCGCGGAATCGGCTCGCCGAGAAACTCGCCGCGAATGTAGTTATAGCCGACGCTCGCGTTCATCGCGTAGGCGCCGATCGCCATTCCCTCGATCACGGAATGCGGGTTGTAGCGCAGGATATCCCGGTCGTGGCAGGTCCCCGGCTCGGATTCGTCGGAGTTGCAGACGACGTACTTCTGGACCGGCGAGTTGCGCGGCATGAAGCCCCACTTGACGCCGGTCGGAAACCCCGCTCCACCGCGACCACGCAGCCCCGAGGCCTTGATCTCGTCGATGATCTTGTCGCGCGAAGTCCGTTCGCGCAGGATCTTCTCCCAGGCCTCGTAGCCGCCCGATCTGCGGTAGCCCGCGAGCGTCCACGGGCGCTCCTGGGAGAGCGCCTCGAAGATGACTAGATTCTGTTCGTACGGCATCCGTCCCGCTCCGTCGTCACTTCAACGCATCCAGCACGCCGTCGATTTTTTCCGGCGTCAAATTCTCGTGATAGACATGGTCGACCATCATCATCGGCGCCCCGGTGCAGGCCGCGAGGCACTCCTCCTCGCACTTGAGAAAAATCCGACCGTCCGGCGTGCTCTCGCCCACCTTGATGCCGAGCTTGCGCTCGATGTGGGCGAGGACCTCTTCCCCGCCGCGCAGCATGCAGGAGATGTTCGTGCACACGGAGAGGTGATGCCTGCCCACCGGATGCGTCTCGAACATCGAATAGAAGCCCGCGACCTCGTAGACCTGGACCGGCGGCAGGTCGAGATAGGCGGCGATCGCGTCCATGATCGGTATCGTCAGGTGCCCGTGGTTCTCGTGCTGGGCGGCGTGCAGCGCCGAAATCACCGCGGAGCGCTTGCGGTCCGGCGGAAACTTCGCGACCCAGCGGTCGATTTCCTCACGCAGAGGCGCCGACAGTTCAACGCTCATCGGTCGATCTCACCGAAAACGATGTCCTGAGTGCCGATTACGGCGACGACGTCGGCCAGCATGTGCCCCGTCACCATCTCGTTGAGCGACGCCAGGTGCGCGAACCCGGGGGCGCGAACCTTCAGTCGATACGGCTTGTTCGCGCCGTCGGAGACCAGATAGACGCCGAGTTCGCCCTTCGGTGCCTCGATCGCCGCGTACGTCTCGCCTTCAGGCACGCAATAGCCCTCGGTCATGAACTTGAAGTGGTGGATCAGGGATTCCATATCGCCCTTCATCTGTTCGCGGCGTGGAGGGCTCAATTTTCGATCATCGAGGATCACCGGGCCCGGATTCCTCCTCAGCCAATCGACGCACTGCGCGACGATGCGGGTGGACTCGCGTAGTTCCTGGATGCGCACGAGGTAGCGGTCATAGCAATCGCCGTTGACGCCGATCGGGATGTCGAAGTCGACGCATTCGTAGACCGAGTAGGGCTGTTTCTTGCGCAAATCCCACTCGACGCCGGAACCGCGGAGCATCGGCCCCGAGAATCCGAGCTGCATCGCCCGCTCGGGACTGACCACACCGATGTTGACGGTCCGCTGCTTCCAAATGCGGTTGTCGGTCAGCAGTGTCTCGTAGTCGTCGATGCACGCGGGGAAGCGGCGCGTGAAATCCTCGATGAAATCGAGCAGACCGCCGCCGCGACGTTCGTTGAGCCGGTCGACGTCCTTGTTGCTGCGCCACTTCGAATACTGGTACTTCGGCATCGACTCCGGCAAATCGCGGTAGACGCCGCCGGGGCGGTAGTAGGTCGCGTGCATGCGGGTGCCCGAAACCGCCTCGTAGCAGTCCATCAGATCCTCGCGCTCGCGAAAGCAATACAGGAACACCGTCATCGCGCCGATGTCCAGTCCGTGCGCGCCGAGCCACATCAGATGGTTCAGGATCCGCGTGATCTCGTCGAACAACACGCGGATGTACTCGGCCCGCGGGGGCGGCGCGATCCCGAGAAGCTTCTCGATCGCCATGACATACGCGTGCTCATTGCACATCATCGACACGTAATCCAGCCGGTCCATGTAGCCGATCGACTGGTTGAAGACCTTGCTTTCCGCGAGTTTCTCGGTTCCCCGGTGCAGAAGACCGACGTGCGGATCGGCCTTCTGGATGACCTCCCCGTCCATCTCCAGCACGAGCCGCAGGACGCCGTGCGCAGCCGGGTGCTGCGGGCCGAAGTTCATCGTGAAATTGCGGATCTCAGCCATCCGGGTTCGCGTCGGTCAATTGTGGATCGTAGCGGTTGTCGTGGCGGATGACCTTCGGCACGAGGATGCGCGGATCGATGCTGACCGGTTCGTAGACGATGCGCGCCCGCTCCGGGTCGTAGCGCACCTCGACGTTGCCGGACAGCGGAAAGTCCTTGCGGAACGGATGACCGATGAAGCCGTAATCGGTCAACAGGCGGCGCAAATCCGGATGCCCGCGGAACATGATCCCGTACAGATCGAAGGCCTCGCGCTCGAACCAGTCCGCGGAGGCCCAGATCCCCGTGATCGAATCGACCATGGGCTGCTCGTCATCGGGGCAGTAAACACGCAGCCGCAGGCGCTGATTGAGCGATATGGACAGCAACTGATACACCACGGCGAATCGGCGAGCGGCCGGTACCGCCGGTTCATCCGCGATCCCGTGGCGCGCGACGCCGCGACTGAAGCCCGATGCTGTCGCATCGACGGTCTTCCACTCGGCACGCCCGTAATCGAGATAATCGATGCCGCAGACGTCCATGCACATCTCGAAGCGCAGCGCCGGGTCGTCACGCAAGGCTTTCGCGCAATTCAGCAGTCGGTCCGCGGCGATTTCGTAGGCGAGTTCGCCCGGACGGCACGCAAGCGCACGGGCCCCCTCACCGAGCAAGCGGGAGACCTCCTGCGCGAGCACGGCGACCCGCTCCGCCGAGTCCTTCGCGACATCGGCCCCCGCCGGCACCGTCATCGAAAGCACCCCGTCATCGAATGATCGCCTTGTTGCGCCGGATCTTGTTTTGCAGTTGGAGGATGCCGTAGAGCAGAGCCTCCGCAGTCGGTGGGCAGCCCGGCACATAGACGTCGACCGGCACGATGCGATCGCAGCCGCGGACGACTGCGTAGGAATAGTGGTAGTAACCGCCGCCATTTGCACAGGAGCCCATCGAAATCACCCATCGCGGCTCGGTCATCTGGTCATAGACCTTGCGCAACGCCGGCGCCATCTTGTTCACGAGGGTGCCGGCGACGATCATCACGTCGGATTGGCGCGGCGACGGCCGGAACACGATGCCGAACCGGTCAAGGTCGTAGCGGGCGGCGCCCGCCTGCATCATCTCCACCGCGCAGCAGGCGAGACCGAAGGTCATCGGCCACAAAGAGCCGGTTCGGGCCCAGTTGACCAGCTTATCGAAACTCGTGACCTCGAAGCCGGGAACGGCGCCCGCGTCCTCGGCGGCGTTCAATCCCATTCGAGCGCCCCTTTCCGGTAGTCGTAGACCAGCGCGACGACCAGCACCAGGGCAAAGACGAGCATCGCCAACATGCCGAACGCGCCGGTCGAACGCAGCGAGACGGCCCAGGGGAAGAAGAACGCAATTTCAAGATCGAAGACGATGAAGATGATCGCGACCAGGTAGTAGCGCACGTCGAACCGCATTCGCGAATCCTCGAACGCCTCGAAGCCGCACTCGTACGGCGACAGCTTTGCCGCATCGGGGCGCCGTGGTCCCGCGATCCAACCGATCGTGTACAGCACCAGGCCGAGAACGGCGGCCAGGCCGATGAAGATCAATATCGGCAAATACTGCGCGAGCATATTTGCAACTCTTGCAACGGTTCAACGCCTGTTGAATTCAAACGCGGATTCTATCAGGACACACGCCGCGGGTAACGGGCAATCATTGAAAAGCCGATGAAATTTCCCGCGATCCATCGCAGGACGATGGTGCCGACGGCCGGACTCGAACCGGCACAGGTTGCCCCACTAGCCCCTCAAACTAGCGCGTCTACCAATTCCGCCACGTCGGCTTGCAATCATCATCGTTCGATTCGATCAAGGCTTCTTCGCCGGTGCACCCGCCGTGCTCGCGGACGCCGGGGCAGCACCGCTCGGCGCCGGGGCAGCACCGCTTGCCGCCGGCGCAGCAGCGCTGGGCGCCGGTACCGCAGCGCTCGCCGCGGCCGGGGGAGCGGCGGGCGCCGTCTGCTCGGCGGCGCGCTCGAGCACGCTCGTCGGCGCCGTCGAGGGCTTGGTGCCGAGATACGCAAGCGACAAGCTCGTCGCGAAGAACAGGGCCGCGAATACCGCGGTCAATTTCGAGAACACGGTCGCGGTGCCACGCGCACCGAAGACCGTTCCGGAAGCACCCGCACCGAACCCCGCTCCGGCGTCCGCGCCTTTACCCCGCTGCAACAGGACCAGAACGATGATCATGCTCGCGAGCAACACGTGAAACGCCAGGAGCAACCCATGCAACATAGTCGAACTCTCAATGACGCGCGGCGGCGGCCGCGCATATCTCGTAAAACTCCTCGACGACCAGCGAAGCGCCGCCGACCAGACCCCCGTCCACGTCCGGCATCGCGAACAACTCCGCGGCGTTCGCCGCCTTGACGCTCCCGCCGTACAGGATCCTGGCCTGGCCGCCTATCTTAGCATTTTGCTCGGCGATACGGCGGCGAACGAACGCATGCACGGCCTGGGCCTGTTCCGCTGACGCATTGCGACCGGTACCGATTGCCCAGACCGGCTCATAAGCGATGATCGCGTTTGCGAACCGCGCGACACCGTTCATCGCGAGCACCGCATCGAGCTGGCGCGCAATGACGATCTCGGTCTTGTCGGCCGCGCGTTCCTCCAGCGTCTCACCGATGCAAAGCACGGGCGTGAGGCCCGCTGCGAGCGTGGCGGCGAATTTGCGCGCGACCAGGGCGTCGTCCTCGCCGTACCAGCGCCGCCGCTCCGAATGGCCGACGATCACGAGCTTGCACCCCACGTCCCGCAACATCGCGGCGGCGACCTCGCCGGTGAACGCGCCGCCCGGCTCGGCACACACGTCCTGGGCCCCGACCGCGATCGGCGTGCCCCGCAGGCGGCGCACCACGTCGGCCAAATAGACGAATGGCGGGAATATCGCGACGTCGATCGGCCACTCGGGCTGTACGCGCAGCTCGAGTTCCGACAGCAGCGCCAGATTGGCCGCCTCGGAACCATGCATTTTCCAGTTGCCCGCGACCATCGAACGACGCATTGGGATTCACCTTGGCCTGCTTGCCGGCGGGAAAGGCGGCGAAGGTTAGCCTCGCGGACCCCGAACTGCAAGCCGCCCGGCAGAGGATCCCGGCGCGGGCCGCTCGATCGGCCGCCCGCCCATCGTCCCGCGCCGCACTCAGCGGTCGCGCGCGGCCGCCTCGACGGCCTCGACGATCTCCCCGGCGCATTGCCTGACCAGCGCGGCATCGTGACCCTCGACCATGACCCGGATCACGGGTTCGGTGCCGGACGCCCGCAACACCACCCGGCCGCGGCCTTCGAATCGCCGCTCGACACTCTCGGTCACGGCGCGCACCGCGGCATCGCTCGACGGGTCGAAACGCCGCTCGACCTTCACGTTCAGCAACACCTGTGGATACCTCAGCATCGGCGCTGCCAGTTCGGCAAGCCCCGCCCCGCTCGTCTTCATCACCGCGAGCACCTGCAGCGCGCTGATCAGGCCGTCGCCGGTCGTCGTCTTGTCGAGGCAGAGGATGTGTCCCGAGGTCTCGCCGCCGAGAATCCCGCCGGCCTCGTTCAGCGCCGCGAGCACGTACCGATCGCCGACCGCCGACCGCCTGAACTCGATGCCGCGCTCGCCGAGCGCAAGCTCCAGCCCGAGATTGCTCATCACCGTTCCGACCACCGGCCCGCGCAAGCTGCCGGCGGCACGGCGCGCGCTCGCGAGAATGAACAGGATCTGATCGCCGTCGACGATCCGCCCGAGCGCATCGATCATCACCACGCGGTCGCCGTCGCCGTCGAGCGCGAGACCCACGTGGGCACGCACGCCGGGGACCGTCAACTGCAGCAGTTCCGGCGACGTCGAACCGCAGGCGTCGTTGATGTTGCGACCGTTCGGTGAACAGCCGATGGGTACGATTTCCGCGCCGAGATCGGCGAGTACGCGCGGCGCCACCTTGTACCCCGCGCCGTTCGCGCAATCGACGACGACCTTGAATCCCCCGAGATCCATGCCGCTCGGAATGGTCGAAGCGCAGAAATCCTGGTACTGCTGCCGGCTCTCGTCGATGCGCGTCGCCCGTCCCAGGTTCTGCGACGGGCGCGTCACGACCGCGTCGTCGATCAGCTCCTCGATCCGTCGCTCGATCTCGTCCGACAGTTTGCTCCCGGCAGCGTCGAAGAACTTGATGCCGTTGTCCTGGTAACGGTTGTGCGATGCGCTGATCACGACGCCGAAGCGGCAGCCGAGCTTCTGGGTCATGTAGGCGATGCCGGGTGTCGGCAACGGCCCTATCAGCAGCACGTCGACGCCTGCGGCGACGAACCCCGCCTCCAGCGCCGATTCGAACATGTAGCCGGAGAGCCGGGTATCCTTGCCGATCAGCACGCGCCCGCCGGATGGCGCGAGCACGCGCGCGGCGGCGCTCGCGAGCCGCAGCGCGAAGTCGACGGTCATCGGATTCTGCCCAACCAGTCCGCGCACGCCGTCGGTTCCGAAGTATCTCTGGGTCATTCGTTGGTACCCCGCATCACCACGTCGACCATGCGAATCGCATCGAGCGTCGGCGCGACATCGTGCGTGCGCACGACCCTCGCGCCGAAAGCCACCGCGAGCGAGGCGAGTCCCAGGCCGCCGTACAGGCACGCGCCCAAGTCGCGGCCGAGCACCCGCCCGATGAAGTTCTTGCGCGAAACACCGACGAGCAGCGGCGCGCCGAGCGCCGCGAGTCCGGGCAGTTCGCGCAGCAAGCACAGATTATGCTCGAGGCGCTTGCCGAAGCCGATGCCCGGATCGAGCACGATCGCCTCCGCGGCGATGCCCGCGTCGATGCAGTGGCGCCGTTCGGCGACCAGGAATGCCGAAACCTCGGCAACCACGTCCGAGTATCGGGGCTCGTCCTGCATCGTGCGCGGCTCGCCCTGCATGTGCATCAAGCAGACCCCGACGCCCGAGGCCGCCGCGTAGGCGCGGGCGCCCGGCGCGCGCAGCGCGCGCACGTCGTTGACGATGCAGGCGCCCGCCTCGACGGCCGCCGTCATGACCTCGGGCTTGCTGGTATCGATCGACACCGCGACGTCGCAGGCCGCCGCGATCCTCTCGATGACCGGCACTACGCGCTCGATCTCGCGCGTCGCATCCACGGGCTGCGCGCCTGGCCTGGTCGATTCGCCACCGACGTCGACGATCGCGGCGCCTTCGGCGACCATGCCTGCCGCCCGGTCGAGCGCCGCCCCGGGGGTCGCGAAACGGCCACCGTCCGAAAACGAGTCCGGCGTGACGTTCAGGATGCCCATCACGACCGGGCGTCGCAGATCGATGGTCCGTTGTCGGCAGCGCCAGAACATGCCATCCCTTGAGAAGGAGACGGCCGACGGGATCGCCGTCGGCCACGCTCGAGGATCGTCGCCCGATCGGCAGATCGTCAGTGCTGGCCCGCGGGGCTTGCGATCGGTGCGGCCGGGGCTTCGGCCGACGGGCCGCGCGGGGTCGGCGTCGGCGTATCGTCCCAGTCGCGCGGCGGCCGTGGTTCCCGGCCCTCCATGATGTCCTTGATCTGCTCTTCGTCGATCGTCTCGTACTTCATCAAGGCCGCCGACATCGCGTGCAGCTTGTCCATCTTCGTCTGCAGGATCGTGTATGCACGCTGGTAGGTGTTGTCGATAAAGCGACGCACTTCCTCGTCGATCGCATGCGCGGTCTCGTCGGACACCTGTTTGTGCTGCGTGACGCTGCGGCCGAGGAACACTTCACCGGATTCCTCGCTGTAGGTCTGCGGACCGAGGCGGTCCGACAGGCCCCAGCGCGTCACCATGTTGCGCGCGAGCTCGGTCGCCCGCTCGATATCGTTCGATGCGCCGGTCGTGACCGCGTCGCGGCCGAAGACCAGTTCCTCGGCCACCCGGCCGCCGAAAAGTGTCGCAATCCTGCTCTCGAGCTGGCGTTTGCTCGTGCTGTAGCGGTCCGCCTCCGGCAAGAACATCGTGACCCCGAGGGCCCGTCCGCGCGGTATGATCGTCACCTTGTAGACCGGGTCGTGTTCCGGCACGCTCAGGCCGACGATCGCGTGGCCGGCCTCGTGGTAGGCGGTGTTGCGCTTCTCCGCCTCGCTCATGACCATCGAGCGCCGCTCCGCACCCATCATGATTTTATCCTTCGCCCGCTCGAATTCCTCCATCGTCACGCTGCGCTTGTTGCTGCGCGCAGCAAACAGGGCGGCCTCATTGACAAGGTTGGCGAGATCCGCGCCGGAGAAGCCTGGCGTGCCGCGCGCAATAATGGCCGGTTTCACGTTGTCGCCGAGCGGCACCTTGCGCATGTGCACCTTGAGGATTTGCTCGCGGCCACGAACGTCGGGCAGCGGCACGACGACCTGGCGGTCGAAGCGACCGGGTCGCAGCAGCGCGGGGTCCAGGACGTCGGGGCGGTTGGTCGCCGCGATGACGATGATGCCCTCGTTGCCCTCGAAACCGTCCATCTCGACGAGCAGTTGATTCAGCGTTTGTTCCCGTTCGTCATGGCCGCCGCCGAGCCCCGCCCCGCGGTGGCGGCCAACCGCGTCGATCTCATCGATGAAGATGATGCACGGCGCATGTTTCTTCGCCTGCTCGAACATGTCGCGAACGCGCGACGCGCCGACACCGACGAACATCTCGACGAAATCGGAGCCGGAGATCGTGAAGAACGGCACCTTAGCCTCGCCGGCAATCGCCCGCGCGAGCAGGGTCTTGCCCGTTCCGGGAGATCCCACCATCAACACGCCCTTCGGGATCTTGCCGCCAAGTTTCTGGAACTTGCCCGGATCCTTCAGGAAGTCCACGATCTCGACGACTTCCTGCTTCGCTTCCTCGACGCCCGCGACGTCGGCAAACGTGACGTTGACCTGATCTTCGCCGAGGAGGCGCGCCCGGCTCTTGCCGAACGACATGGCGCCGCGGCCGCCCGAGCCGCCTTGCATCTGGCGCATGAAGTAGACCCAGAAGCCGACCAGCAACAGGATCGGGAACGCCGAGATCAGCAATTGCACGATTACCGACTGCTGTTTGGGCGGCTCACCGCGAAATTTCACGCCCTGGGCCTCGAGCAGGCCGATCAACGCGCTGTTGCTCGTCTCCGGGTTGTAGGTGACGAACGGCTCGCCGGAGCGGCGCTTGCCCTCGATAATGTCCCCTTGCAGCGTGACCGACTGGACATTGTTGCTCTTGACCTCGCTGACGAACTGCGAATAGTCGATCGTCGCCGGCGCGCCGGAATGCACGCCGAACTGGCTGAAAATTAACAACAAAATGACCGCGAGCGCGACCCACAAGAGTATTTGTTTCGTCAGATCGTTCAATTTCCACCTACGAGTCGCAATAGCGCATACGACCAGAATGCCGGACCAGCGTTCCCGTTGACGTTACACCATCCGAAACTGCCGCGCCAACAGATAGATCTCCGCGCTGCGGGCCCGGGAAGCCTTCGGCTTCTTCGTGGCCACCCGCCCGAATCGGACCCGCGCATCGCGGACGATGCGGTCGAAGCCCTCGCCCTGGAACAATTTCACGAGTAGGTCGCCTCCCGGAACCAACACCCGTTCGGCGAACTCGAAGGCGAGCTCCGCGAGCGCCGCCGACCGAACTTGATCGACCCCGTCGATCCCGGTCATGTTGGGTGCCATGTCGGATAAAACAAGGTCGACCCTCGCGCCCCCGAGGCGCCCCAGGAGCTCGGCAAGCACGGTTTCCTCGCGAAAATCCCCCTGGACGAACTCGACGCCGGGGATCGCGTCCATGGGCAGGATGTCGGTCGCGACGATCCGGCCGCCGCCGCCGAGGATGCGCGCGGCATACTGGCTCCAGCCACCCGGCGCGGCGCCGAGATCGACGCAGCGAATCCCCGGCCGCAGAAGGCGCTCGCGCTGCTGGATCTGCTCGAGCTTGAATACGGCGCGCGAGCGCCACCCTTCGCGCTGCGCGCGCTTGACGAACTCGTCGCTCGCATGCTCGGCGAGCCAGCGGGCGCTGCTCTTGGAGCGCTTCGGCATTCTCGGTACCTCGATACACTCATATAATCGCCGCGTGAACCTCACGGAACGGCAAAGGAAACATCTGCGCCGCCTCGCCCATTCGCTCGGGCCGGTCGTGCTGATCGGCACCGCCGGCGCGAGCGACGCCGTCGCGGCGGAACTCGACCGCGCCTTGACGGCGCATGAACTCGTCAAGGTCAGCGCGCGCATCGGCGACCGACAACGGCGCGCGCAGGCTCTGGCCGGCCTGGCCTCGCGCACCGCGAGTGAACTGGTGCAATGCATCGGCAACGTCGGCGTCTACTACCGACGCGGCCCGGGCCTACCGAAGGTCGTCGTTCCAGACGAGTAACAGTCCGGCGGCGCAGGCGGCTGCATACAGGATCGCGGAAACGCCGTGCCAGGCGCCGAAACTCAGACCCGACGACACACCGTGCAGGCGCGCCGCCGCCAGCTGCGGGCGCAGCAGCCACTCGTTGATCCCGAGCAGGCCAGCGCCGAGATAAAGCCACAGGAAACGCCTCCGGCCCGGCAGGGACAGCGCGAACAGCGCGACCGCCGCACAAAGATACGTCTCGATGCGAAACAGCCGTCCGGCGAGATCTCCGGCCAGCTGCCGGTTCGGTTGCGCAAAAAAGAGTGTCGGCGCGACCCAGGCGGCGAGGGACCACATGCTGCCGAGCGTGAGCACCAACAAGACCCGGAACACGCCGCGCATGCGATTCACACGTAGCGAACCGACACTATCTCGTACGTCCGCGTGCCGCCCGGCGTCGTCACGTCGACGACATCCCCTTCGGACTTGCCGATCAGCGCACGCGCGATGGGCGAGGAGACGGACAGCAGGCCGCGCTTGATGTCGGCCTCGTCGTCCCCGACGAGTTGGTAGCGCACCGCGGCGCCGCCGCTCTGATCCTCGAGCTCGATGGTCGCACCGAAGACGACGCGTCCGCTCGGCGCGAGGTTCGTCACGTCGATGATCTCGGCATTCGACAGCCGATGCTCGATCTCGTTGATCCGTCCCTCGATGAAGCTCTGTTGCTCGCGGGCGGCGTGATATTCCGCGTTCTCGCTGAGGTCGCCGTGGGCGCGTGCCTCGGCGATCGCCTTGATCGCGTTCGGACGATCCGAGCTCTTCAGCTGTTTCAACTCCTCGCGCAGGCGCGTGGCGCCGCGCGAGGTCATCGGGGTTCGCTTCAAGCCGGCAATTCCTCGTGCAAATCCTGCAATCGATTGACGGCGATGTCGCCGAGGTGGTCGAGCGCATCGCAGGTGGCCCGCGCCGCGGCGACGGTCGTGTAATACGTCACACGCCGGGCCACCGCCTCGCGGCGGATCGAGCGCGACTCGCGCACCGCCTGCTTGCCCTCGGTGGTGTTGACGATCAGCGCGATCTCGTCGTTCTTGATCATGTCCACCACGTGCGGCCGTCCTTCGCGCACCTTGTTGACCCGTCGGCAAATGATGCCAGAGTCCTGCAGAGCCTGCGCGGTTCCGCCGGTCGCCGCAAGCTCGAAGCCACGTTCGGTCAGCATCCGGGCAAGCTGCACCGCGGCGGGCTTGTCGCGGTCCCGCACGCTCACGAAGCACAGTCCGCGCGTCGGCAGGATCACGCCCGAGGCCGCCTGGGCCTTGGCGTATGCTTCGCCGAACGAGTGACCCGTGCCCATCACCTCACCGGTCGACTTCATCTCCGGGCCGAGGATCGGGTCCGCGTCCGGAAACTTGACGAACGGAAACACCGCTTCCTTGACGGAGAAGTACCGCGGTATCCGCTCCTGGGTGCGGCCTTGTGCCGCGAGCGTCCTGCCGGTCATCACGCGTGCGGCAATCTTCGCGAGCGGCACGCCGGTCGCCTTGGAGACGAACGGCACCGTGCGCGAGGCGCGCGGATTGACCTCGAGGATGTAAATCACGCCGCTCTGGATCGCAAACTGGATGTTCATCAAGCCGATCACGTTCAGCGCCTTGGCGAGTTTGCGGGTCTGCGCGCGCAAATCGTCCTGAACCTGCGCCGACAGGCCGTTCGGCGGCAATGAGCAGCTCGAGTCGCCGGAATGCACGCCGGCCTGCTCGATGTGCTCCATGATGCCGCCGATCAACACGTCCTCGCCGTCGCATACCGCGTCCACGTCGACCTCGACCGCGAGATCGAGAAAGCGGTCGAGCAATACCGGACTGGCATTGGACACCTTGACCGCATCGGTCATGTATTGACGCAGATCGTCCTCGTTGAAGACGATCTCCATCGCGCGGCCGCCGAGCACATAGCTCGGCCGCACGACGAGCGGGAAGCCGACCTCGCGCGCCATCTGCACGGCCTGATCCTCATTGCGGGCGCTCGCATTGGCCGGTTGCTTGAGCTTCAGCGCCGCGACCAGCTTCTGGAACCGCTCGCGATCCTCGGCGACATCGATGCTGTCGGGGCTCGTGCCGATGATCGGGCCGCCGGCGGCCGCGATGGCCCGGCAGAGCTTCAGCGGCGTCTGGCCGCCGAATTGGACGATGATGCCCTCGGGTTTCTCCTTGTCGACGATCTCCATGACGTCCTCGAACGTCAGCGGCTCGAAATACAACCGGTCCGAGGTGTCGTAGTCGGTGGACACCGTCTCCGGATTGCAGTTGACCATGATCGTCTCGAAGCCGTCCTCGCGCAGCGCCATCGCGGCGTGCACGCAACAGTAGTCGAACTCGATTCCCTGGCCGATGCGGTTCGGGCCGCCGCCGAGGATCATGATCTTGCGCCGGTCGGTCGGATCGGCCTCGCACTCGTCCTCGTAGGTCGAGTACAGGTAGGCCGTCGACGTCGCGAATTCGGCGGCGCAGGTATCGACACGCTTGTATACCGGATGAATTCCGAGCTTGCGCCGCCGGCTGCGCACGGCCGCATCGTCGCGCCCGACCAGCGTGCCGATGCGCGCGTCGGAGAAGCCCTTGCGCTTCAACGCCCGCAGCCGCGCATATTCCAGCGAATCGAAGCCCCCGCTCTTGAGAGCCGCCTCCTCGCGCAGCAGATCCTCGATCTGCGCGAGGAACCAGGGGTCGATGCCCGTCGTCGCGAAGACCTGGTCGCGCGACCAGCCGGCGCGGAACGCGTCGGCGACGTACAGGATCCGATCCGGTCCGGGCCAGCGAAGTTCATAGGCGAGCTGGGTCGCCGCCTCCTCGGAAAGCGGCGGCGACACGCGCTCGTCGAAGCCCTCGAGGCCCGTCTCGAGGCTGCGCAGCGCCTTCTGCATCGACTCCTGGAACGTTCGGCCGATCGCCATCGCCTCGCCGACCGATTTCATCTGCGTCGTGAGCCGCGTATTCGATCCGGGGAATTTCTCGAACGTGAACCGCGGTATCTTGGTGACGACGTAGTCGATCGCCGGCTCGAACGAGGCCGGAGTGGCGCCGCCCGTGATGTCGTTGCGCAACTCATCGAGCGTGTAGCCCACCGCAAGCTTCGCGGCGATCTTGGCGATCGGGAAGCCCGTGGCCTTCGATGCGAGCGCCGAGGAACGCGACACCCGCGGGTTCATTTCGATGACCAGCACCCGCCCGTCGTCGGGATTGACCGCGAACTGCACGTTCGAGCCGCCGGTATCGACGCCGATCTTGCGCAGCACCGCGATCGAGGCGTTCCGCAGCCGCTGGACCTCCTTGTCGGTGAGGGTCTGCGCCGGCGCGACCGTGATCGAGTCGCCCGTGTGCACGCCCATTGGATCGAGATTCTCGATCGAGCAGACGATGATGCAGTTGTCGTTGCGGTCGCGCACGACCTCCATCTCGAATTCCTTCCAGCCGAGGACCGATTCCTCCAGCAAGACCTCGTTGGTCGGCGACGCATCGAGCCCGCGGGCGACGATCGTCTCGAACTCTTCGCGGTTGTACGCGATCCCGCCACCGCTGCCGCCGAGCGTGAACGAGGGCCGGATCACTGTCGGGAAACCGATCTCCGCTTGCACCGCGAGCGCCTCCTCCATGCTGTGGGCAATGCGCGCGCGCGCAGTTGCGAGGCCGATCTCGCCCATCGCGCGCCGGAACAACTCTCGATCCTCTGCCATGTCGATCGCCCGTTTCGAGGCGCCGATCATCTCGACGTTGAATTTTTCGAGCACCCCTTCGCGTGCCAGGTCGAGCGCGGTGTTCAACGCCGTCTGTCCGCCCATGGTTGGCAGCAGCGCCGCCGGACGCTCCTTGTCGATGATCCGCGCGATCGTGCGCCAGTTGATCGGCTCGATGTAGACGGCGTCCGCCATTTCCGGATCGGTCATGATCGTCGCCGGATTCGAGTTCACGAGAATAACCCGAAAACCCTCTTCTTTCAGTGCCTTACAGGCTTGAGCTCCCGAGTAATCGAACTCACAGGCCTGGCCGATCACGATCGGTCCGGCGCCGATGATCAGGATGCTGTCGATGTCGCTTCTTTTCGGCACGCGCTAGTTCTCGGTGGACTTCTGTCTCGCCTGAATTTTTACACGAGAATTAACTTGTAAGCGTTTGATCATCAAATACATAAAGTGCTCGAACAGCAGGCGAAGATCATGCGGTCCGGGACTCGCCTCGGGGTGGCCCTGAAAGCTGAACACGGGCCGCTCGGTGTGGGCGACGCCCTGCAGCGTTCCGTCGAACAAGGATCGGTGCGTCGGCCGCAGCAGCGGCGGCAGGCTCGCCTCGTCGACCGCGAAGCCGTGGTTTTGGCTGGAAATGAAGACTCTTCCGGAAGACAGTTCCAGGACCGGGTGATTCGCGCCGTGGTGGCCGAACTTCATCTTCACGGTCTTCGCGCCGCTCGCGAGCGCGATCAACTGGTGTCCGAGACAAATGCCGAAGACCGGCACGTCGGTCTCGAGAAATCGGGCGATCGCCCCGATGGCGTAGTCGCAAGGCGCGGGATCGCCGGGGCCGTTTGATAAGAATATACCGTCAGGATTCATCTCAAGTACTTGATCTGCCGAGGTTTGTGCGGGCACGACCGTCATTCTGCAGCCATGGTCCGCGAGCAACCGCAGGATGTTGCGCTTGATGCCGAAGTCGTAGGCGATGACATGTAGCCGATTCTGTGGCCGCGGAGGCTTCGGATCGGGTCGCCAGAGTCCTCCATCGTTCCATTGGTAAACGCGCTTCGTCGTGACCACCTTGGCGAGGTCCATGCCCGTCAGGCCCGGGAATTTACGCGCCGCGCGGACCGCGTCGGCTTCGTCGATGTTCTCGCCCGTCATGATACAGCCGGCCTGCGCACCTTTTTCCCGCAGCAGGCGCGTGAGCCTGCGCGTGTCGATCTCGGCGATTGCAACCACCCGGCAACGCGTCAGGAATTGGCCGAGCGATTCGGTGGCGCGCCAATTCGAGTGCAGCACCGGCAGATCGCGAATCACGAGCCCCGCGGCGTAGATCGCGGCGGACTCGAGATCCTCGGGCGTCGCACCGGTGTTGCCGATATGCGGATAGGTCAGGGTGACGATCTGCCGGCAATACGAGGGATCGGTCAAGATCTCCTGATACCCGGTCATCGCGGTGTTGAAGACCACCTCGCCCGTCGTGTTCCCCCTGGCGCCGACGGAGACGCCACGCAACACGGTGCCATCTTCGAGAGCAAGCACGGCAGGTGTCGACACTCCGGTTCCTCGCTTTGCACCAGGCACGTGCGCAGATGCGCAAAGCGGGAGGCGCTCGTGCAGAACGGCCTCCCGCTTGGTTGATTCTAGCCCATCGATTCCGGGCGCGAATATTAGCGGCGGCGGCCGCGCCTGTCCATGCCTCGATCAGCCGTCGAGCACGTCCTGCATGCCGTAACTGCCGGCTGGCCGGCCGGCCAGCCAGGAGGCCGCCCGCAGCGCGCCGCGAGCAAAGATCATGCGATCGCTGGCGCGATGCGTCAGTTCGATGCGCTCGCCGTCGCCGGCAAAGATCACCGTGTGCTCGCCAATCAGGTCGCCGCCGCGCACCACCGCGAAGCCGATTCCGTCCGCGCGCCGCGGTCCGGCATCGCCGTGGCGGTCGAGGATCGCGACATCGGCGATGGAGCGGCCGCGGGCAGCCGCAATAGCCTCGCCGAGGCGCATGGCCGTTCCGGACGGCGCGTCGCGCTTCATCCGGTGGTGGGCCTCGAGGACTTCCGCGTCGAAGCCGGCGCCGAGGTTGCGGGCGGCGATGGCCACCAAGCGCTCGAGCAGGTTGACGCCGACGCTCGTGTTGGCGGCGATCAACAAGGCAATGTCGTGCGCCGCCATCCGCAGCGCATCCTGCGTCGCCGAGTCGAGCCCGGTCGCACAGACGACGAGCGGCACGCGGGCTCGCGCGCAGGCTGTCGCATGCGCGGCGACTCCTTCCGGCAGGCTGAAATCGATCGCGACCGTCGCCGCCTGCAGCGCCGCCGCCACATCGGCGGTGACCGGGATGCCGGTGGCCGGCCCCTCGAGTGCAGCGTCCTTGCCGAGACTCGCACTGTTCGCCGACGCCACCGCCGCGGCGAGCGTGAACTCGGGCGTCTGCGCCATGGCGCGCAACACCGATTGGCCCATCCGCCCCGTGACGCCGAAGACGGTCAAACGTTGCACGCAGCAGCCCCCCTCAATCCAACGCGCCGGTGAAGAACTTCTTGACGCCGTCAAAGAACGACTTCTCGCGCGGCTTGTGGCTGCCATCCTGCAGCGAGGATTCGAACGTGCGCAACAGTTCCCTCTGGTCGGTGCGCAGATCCACCGGGGTTTCGACGACAACGCGGCAGTACAGGTCACCGGTGGAGCCGCCGCGAACGGGCGCGACGCCCTTCGAGCGCACCCGAAACACCCGCCCCGACTGCGTCTCTGCCGGTATTTTGAGGACGACCTCACCATCGAGCGTCGGCACCTCGACCGAACCGCCGAGCGCCGCGGTCGCGAAACTGATCGGCACTTCGCAGGACAGGTTGCTGCCCTCGCGCTCGAAGATCGGATGCTCACGCACGCTGATCTCGACGTACAGATCCCCGGCGGGGCCGCCGTTGCGGCCGGCCTCGCCCTCGCCGCTCAGACGGATCCGGTCGCCCGAATCGACGCCGGCCGGAATCGTCACCGCCAGGGATTTCTCCTGGCGCACGCGTCCCTGGCCAAGGCAGGTGTCACAGGGGTTCGAGATCACCTTGCCGCGCCCCTTGCAGCGCGGACACGGTTGCTGGATCGTGAAGATCGATTGTTGGACCCGCACCTGGCCGTGTCCACCGCAGGTATCGCAGGTCCTCGCCTGGGAACCCTTCGCGGCACCGGAGCCGCCGCAAGAGCCGCACTCGACGAGCGCTGGAATGCGGATCGTCGTTTCGGTGCCGAACACCGCCCGCTCGAGGTCGATTGCAAGTTCGTAGCGCAGATCGGCGCCGCGGAACACCTGCGACCTGCCGCGTTGCCCGCCCGAGAAGATGTCGCCGAACATCTCGCCGAAGATGTCGCCGAACGCATCACCCGCGCTGAAGCCGCCGCCGCGACCGGACGTCAGCCCCTCGTGGCCGAATTGATCATACGCCGCGCGCTTCGGTGGATCCGTCAAGACTTCGTAGGCCTCCTTCGCTTCCTTGAAGCGGTGCTCGGCATCCGGATCACCCGGGTTGCGATCTGGATGGAACTTCATCGCCAGGCGCCGATAGGCCTTCTTGATTTCGGCCTCCGTCGCCGTCCGCGGCACATCGAGGAGCTTGTAATAATCCTGCTTCGCCATCACCTACCCACAAAGGCACCGCCGGCACCCGCAAGTGCCGGCGGTACGCTGGATGACACCGGCCCGTCGCGTCGCCGCCCGGGCGCGAATCCGCCGCCTCGAGAACCTCAGGCCTTCTTGCGGTCGCCCTCCTTGACCTCCTCGAACTCCGCGTCCAGCACATCGTCCCGCTTCGCCTCGGACGCGGCCGCGCCGTCGGCGGCGCCGCCTGCCGCCTGCGCGTTGATCTTCTGCAGGATCGCCGCCGAAGCCTGCTCGAGTGCCTGGGTCTTGCGCTCGATCTCCTCGCGGTCGTCGCCCGCGATCGCCGTTTTCACCGCGGCAATCGCGTCGTTGGCGGCGCGCTTCTCCTCGTCGGCGGCCCTTTCGCCGACATCCTTCAGCGTCTTCTCGATCGTGTGCACGGTGGCGTCGGCCTTGTTGCGCGCGCCGACAAGTTCGTGGAACTTCTTGTCCTCCTCGGCGTGCGCCTCGGCGTCGCCGACCATCCGCTTGATCTCGGCTTCGGACAGACCGCTCGACGCCTTGATCACGATACGTTGTTCCTTGCCGGTCTTCACATCCTTCGCCGACACGTTCAGGATGCCGTTCGCGTCGATGTCGAAGGTGACCTCGATCTGCGGCAGCCCGCGCGGCTGCGGCGCAATGTCCGTAAGGTCGAACCGGCCGAGCGATTTGTTGTCAACCGAACGCTCCCGCTCGCCCTGCAACACGTGGATGGTCACGCCGGTCTGGTTGTCGTCAGCGGTCGAGAAGGTCTGCGCCGCCTTGGTCGGGATCGTCGTGTTCTTCTCGATGACTTTGGTCAGCACACCGCCGAGGGTCTCGATCCCCAAGGACAGGGGCGTCACGTCGAGCAGCAACACATCCTTGACGTCGCCGGAGAGCACGCCGCCCTGGATCGCCGCGCCGACCGCGACCGCCTCGTCCGGGTTCACGTCCTTGCGCGGCTCCTTGCCGAACAGGTCCTTCACGGCCTTCTGCACGAGCGGCATGCGCGTCTGGCCGCCGACCAGGATCACTTCGCCGATGTCCTGCATCGACAGGCCAGCGTCCTTCAGCGCAATCCGGCACGGCTCGATCGTCTTCTGCACGAGTTCCTCGACCAGCGACTCGAGCTTGGCACGCGTGAGCTTCATGTTCAGGTGTTTCGGGCCGGCCTGATCCGCCGTGATGTACGGCAGGTTGACCTCGGTCTGCTGGCTCGAGGACAGCTCGATCTTGGCTTTCTCGGCCGCCTCCTTCAGGCGCTGCATCGCGAGCGGATCGCGGCGCACGTCGATGCCGCTTTCCTTCTTGAACTCGTCGGCCAGGTAGTTGATCACGCGCAGATCGAAATCCTCGCCGCCGAGGAACGTGTCGCCGTTCGTCGAGAGCACCTCGAACTGCCGTTCGCCGTCGATCTCCGCGATCTCGATCACCGAGATGTCGAACGTGCCGCCGCCGAGATCGTAGACCGCGATCTTGCGATCGCCACCGGCCTTGTCGAGCCCGTAGGCGAGCGCGGCCGCGGTCGGCTCGTTGATGATGCGTTTGACGTTGAGGCCGGCGATGCGGCCGGCGTCCTTGGTCGCCTGGCGCTGGGAATCGTTGAAATACGCCGGCACGGTGATCACGGCCTCAGTGACCGTCTCGCCGAGATAATCCTCCGCCGTCTTCTTCATCTTCATCAGAACCCGGGCCGACACCTCCGGCGGTGCCATCTTCTTGCCCTGGGCATCGACCCACGCATCGCCGTTCTCGGCCTTGACGATCTTGTAGGACACCATGCTCATGTCCTTCTTGACGACGTCGTCGGTAAACTTGCGGCCGATTAGCCGCTTGACGGCCGCGACCGTGTTCTGCGGGTTGGTGACCGCCTGGCGCTTGGCCGACTGCCCGACCAGCACCTCGCCATCCTTGGTGAAGGCAACGATCGACGGGGTCGTTCGGTCACCTTCGCTGTTCTCGATGACCTTCGGCTTGCCACCCTCCATAATCGCGACGCAGGAGTTCGTCGTGCCGAGATCGATGCCAATCATTCTAGCCATTGTTGGATCCTCTGAAGATTTCCACTATCCGTGGCGCTTTAGATAAGGGCGCCCGCAGGGGTTTTCAATCGGTGTCGTCCGCCGGTGCGCGGCTGACGACGACCCGCGCCGGGCGCAGCAGTCGTCCGTTCAGCGAATAGCCCTTCTGGACGACGTCGAGCACTGTGTTCGGCGGGGCGTCCCGGCTCTCCCGGGCGACCATGGCTTCGTGCCACGCCGGGTCGAACGCCTGGCCGGCTGGATCGACGACCTTGATCCCGACCTTGTCGAATGCGCCGTACAGCTGGCGCAGCGTCGCCTGCACGCCCTCCAGGTGGGCCGCCTGTGGGCCGCCGCCCGCGGCGGCGCCGATCGCCGCCTGCAGTGCGTCGGCGACCGGCACGAGTTCCTGGGCGAACCGCTCGACGGCGAACTTTCGCGCATTGTCGAGTTCCCGCTCGGTACGCTTGCGAAAATTCTCCATCTCGGCCACCGCGCGCAGGTAACTGTTCCAGTTCTCCTGCGCCTTGAGCTGCGCCGCGGCGAGCGCGCCCGCACCGTCCTCACCCGCGGCGAGTGCGTCCGCGCCGTCCTCGCCCGCGCCGTTCGGCGCCGCCGGCGGCTCGGTTCGTGGATCGGCCGTTGCCTGGGATTCTGCTCGCTTGCGCTCGTTCACTATCGCCGCTTCCTCGCGAATTATTGCCACCGGGACCGCAGCGTTGGTCGGGGCTATTTACGGGAATTCAAGGCCGATCCGAGCAGTTTCGCGGTCACGTCGACGATCGGAATGACCCGTTGGTAGGCCATCCGGGTCGGACCGATGATGCCGAGCACGCCAATGACCTGTTTGTCGACCACGTAAGGGGCGGCGACGACGCTGAAGTGGTCGAGGATCTGGTAGCCGGACTCCTGGCCGATGAAGATCTGTATGCCCTCGGCATGCAGGCAGCCGTCCAGCAGGTGCAAAATGTCGTGCTTTTCGTTGAACGCCTCGAACAGGCGGCGCAGGCGCTCGATGTTCGACAACTCCGCGAAACCCATCAGATTCGTCTCGCCGGCGATCACGTACTCGACGGGCGACTCATCCGGCCGGTCGAATACCTTGCGGGCCACCTGGATTGCATCCAGCATCAGGCGATTCATGTGCTGCTGCGTGTCCTGCAACTGCGCGAGCAGCAGCGCGCGCACTTCGGGCAGCGAGCGACCGGCGAACGCCTCGTTGAGGTAATTGGCGGCGCGCCGTAGCTCCTCGGCCGAGTAATGCCGATCCAGCTGGACGATGCGGTTCTGCACCTCGCGGTCGTTCATGACCATGATCGCGAGCGCGCGATTGTCCGACAGACCGAAGAATTCGATCTGCGAGAGAGCGACGTATTTCGGATTGGGCAGCGTAACGAGGCCTGCCATGTGCGTTACGCTCGACAGCATCTGCGAGGCGCTCTGCACCAACGAGCGGCCGGCCGCCGCGTCCTCGACCAGGCGCCGCTCAATCTCCTCGATCTCGCCGCTTGCCGGCGGCTGGAGCCGCAGCAGCGTGTCGACGAAGAAGCGGTAGCCCTTCTGGGTCGGGACGCGGCCGGCCGAGGTGTGCGGCGATGCGACGAAACCCAGGGACTCGAGGTCGGCCATCACGTTGCGGATCGTTGCCGACGACAGGCTCAAACCCGAATCCCGCGACAGGGTCCGCGATCCGACCGGTTGGCCCTCCCGGATGTAGTTCTCGATCAGGGCCTTCAACAGCAGCTGCGCACGCTCCGTCAGCGCTTCTTCCCCGGGTTCTGTGCTACCGCGAGTCATAATTTTGAGCCTTGAACCTGCCTAGCGGTTCGGTTCGAAGTCAAGTCCGCTGCATGCCGGTCCTTGCGGCGAGCTTCGCGCGTGACCGCCACCGCATCGGCATGCTACAACGAGTCCCGTTTATGCCACACACTTTCCAGTCCGCCGCGCTGGTCGGTAACGCCCGGGACTCGCGCGTCGCCGACTGCATGCAAGGCCTCGCCGCCCACCTTCGGCGCCGAGGCCTGCTGCCCCTGGTCGGCGCCGACGTCGGCCTGTCGTTCCCCGCCGGCAGCGTCACGCAGTGCGCGCCCGCCGAATTCGCCACGCGTGCGGACATCATCATCGCGATCGGCGGCGACGGCACGCTGCTCTATGCGGCGAGCCTGGTCGCGGGCCGGCCGGTGCCGCTGCTCGGCATCAACCGCGGCCGCTTGGGCTTCCTGACGGACGTCAGCGCGGCGTCGATGCTCGAAGACGTCGACTCGGTCCTCGACGGCCGCTACTGCGAGGACCGGCGCTCCCTGGTCGCCGCCCGCGTGGAACGCCCCGGGGCACCGACGCTGCGGGCGCTCGCCTTGAACGACGTCGTCGTCAACAAGCGCGAAACCGGCCATTTGCTGGAATTCGAGACCTCGATCAACGGCCGCTTCGTCAATTCCCACGGCGGCGACGGCATCGTCATCGCCACCGCGACCGGATCGACGGCCTATGCGCTGTCCTGCGGCGGCCCGATCGTCGAGCCGGACCTCGACGTCTGGGTGCTGGCCCCGATCAGCCCCCACACCCTGAGCGACCGGCCGGTGGTCGTGCGGGCCGGCAGCCGGATTCAGATTCGGCTGTCTGATCGGCAAGAATCGCGCGCGCAGGTCGCCTGCGACGGCAGGGTGATCGGCGACTTGCGGCCGGGTGACGACCTTTGCATTGAGGGGTCGGAATCGGCGATCACGCTGTTGCATCCGCCGGGCTACGATTATTACCGCCTGCTGCGGTCGAAGCTGCACTGGGGCCGCGGCGGCTTCGCCGGCGATCCGCGCGGCTAGAAATCCGGCATGTTGCGGCATCTACAGCTACGCGACTTCGTGATTGTCGACGCGGCGCAGCTCGAGTTCGGCGCCGGCCTGACCGCACTGACCGGCGAGACCGGGGCCGGCAAGTCGCTGATCGTCGACGCTCTGTCGATGATCGCCGGCGGCCGGGCGTCCGCGGAGGTCGTTCGCCAAGGCGCCGAACGGGCCGAGGTGGCCGCGATCTTCGCCGGGCTGCCGCCCGCGGCCATCGCCTGGCTGGAGGCGCGGTCGATCGAGCACGACGGCGAAGTGCTCGTGCGGCGGCTCATCGGCATCGACGGACGGTCGCGTGCTTATCTGAACGGCCAGATGGTGCCGGTGCAATCGCTGCGCGAACTCGCGGACCTGTTGCTCGAGATCCATGGCCAGCAGGAATTCCAGCGACTGGTGTCGCGCGAGGCGCAGCGTTGCTTGCTCGACGAGCACGGCGAAGCACAGGCGCTGGTCGCGCATCTCGCCTCGATCCACCAGCGTCATCGCGAGTGCGCGCGCGAACTCGAGACGCGCCGAACCGCGGCCGAGGACCGCGACGGGCGCCGCGAGCTGCTGCACTTCCAGCTCGGCGAGCTGCGCGATGAACTTGCCGCGGTCAGCGACGTCCCGGCGCTGTTCGTCGAGCGCAAGCGGATCGCGGATCGCGGCCGGCTCGCGGCGGGCGCGACCACGGCGCTCGCGATATGCTACGAACGCGAGGAGGCGAGTGCGCACGATCTGCTCGCCAAGGCGCAGGCGGCATTGCGTGCGGCGGGCGGCGCCGATCCCGATCTGCAAGCCGTCGGCCGGTTGCTCGATGAGGCGGCGATCAACGTGCGCGAAGCCGCCGACGCACTACGCCGCTACCTCGAGGCCCTGGATGTCGACCCGGCGCGTCAGGACGAGATCGAGCGGCGCGCGGCGGCGCTCGAGTCTCTCGCACGCAAGCACCACGTTCGCCCCGAGGAATTGCCGGGACGGGCCGCCGAGATCGAGCGCGACCTCTCGCGGCTGGACACGGCGCAGGTCGACGTCGCGCAGTTGCATGAGCGGCTCATGGCACTGCTCGAGGAATACCGTGCAGCCGCGGCGCGGCTGAGCACGGCTCGGCGCGCGGCCGCGGCCGACCTCGGCGGGCGGATCACGACCTTGATGCAATCGCTCGGCATGCCGGGCGGCCGATTCGAAGTCGCGGTCACGACCGACCCGGGCGAGGTCGGCGCCCACGGTCAGGACGGCATCGACTTCCTCGTCGGCGCAAATCCCGGACAGTTGCCGCGCGCCCTCTCCAAGGTCGCTTCCGGGGGCGAACTGTCGCGAATCGGTCTCGCGGTACAGGTCGCCACCGCCGCGAAGGGGGCCGCCGCCTGCATGGTCTTCGACGAGGTCGACGCGGGCGTCGGCGGCGGCACCGCCGAGATCGTCGGCCGCCAGCTGCGCGCGCTCGGCGAGCGCGGCCAGGTGCTTTGCGTGACCCACCTGCCGCAGGTGGCGAGCCTGGCGGACGCGCAGTTGCGGGTGACGAAGACGACCGAAGGCGGCGGCACGCGCACGCGGATCGAGCCGCTGGGCGCGGCCGAGCGCATCGAGGAGATCGCGCGGATGCTCGGCGGGATCGACGTCAGTGATCAGGCCCGGGCGCACGCCCGCGAGATGCTGCAGCGGGGCGCGGCCCCCGCCGTCGCCGGTGCGCGCCCCGGGCGGTCGCGCGGCGCGCGCTGAGGCCTCAACGGCGCTTCTGGTTCGGGCAGTTCGGCTTGCGGCAGTGCCCGTACAGGATCAAGGAGTGATCGCTGATCTCGAAACCGAGGCGCTTGGCGACGATCTGCTGGCGCTCCTCGATGCCGCCGTCGATGAATTCCTCGACGCGCCCGCAATTGACGCAAAGTATGTGGTCATGATGGGCGCCCTGATTGAGCTCGAAAACCGCCATTCCGCCTTCGAAATGTTGCCGAGTCACCAGGCCCGCCGCCTCGAACTGCGTGAGAACCCGGTAGACGGTCGCGAGGCCGATGTCTTCGTTCGATTCGAGCAGCTTCTTGTAGATGTCCTCGGCGCTCATGTGCCGGGGCGAGCCTTCCGCGAGGATGTCCAGGATCTTCAGACGCGGAACGGTGACCTTGAGGCCCGCGTTGCGCAGACCGGCGCTCTCGGCCGAGGAGGGATTTTTCCGGCGCTGCGCCATGCTCGGCCATCCGGTATGATCGACGGCCTATTATCAACCATTCAACGGTCGCATACCACCTTGATCAAGCTCGCCCGCACCTTGTTCGCCGTCTGCCTCCTCGCCTGCACCACGGCCTGCGTCTACCGGATCAACATCCAGCAGGGAAATTACCTCGACCAGGCCGCCGTCAACCAGGTCAAGCCTGGGATGACGAGGAGCCAGGTTCGATATCTCCTCGGCACGCCGCTCGTCGCGAACCTGTTCGACCATTCCCGTTGGGACTACGTCTACTACTTCAAGAAGGGTCACAGCCGCCACGTCGACGAACGGCGCGTGACCGTGTTCTTCCACGGTAACAAGGTGAGCAAGATCGACAAGCCGTCGGATGCGCTGGCGGCCGCGCAGGAACGAAACCTGGCGAAGGTCAAGAACGGCCGGATCTACTAGCGGCCGCCGCGCGGCGGCGGCGCGCGTCCTTCGGATCCTCGGGCAGCGCGCGGTAGATCTCGACGCGATCGCCGTCACGCAGCGGCGTGTCGCGGCTCGCGATCCGCCCGCAGATGCCGACGCCGCCGCCGGCGTCCACGCCGGCGAAATCGGCGTCGGCCGCGACGAGCGCGAGCGCATCGCCGAGTGTCGCCGGTGGTTCGAGCCGGTACGATTTGACCACGACGCGCGCCGGCTCCGCGTACGCCACCTCGATCAGCAACGGTCCGCCAGCGGCGGCAATGGCGCCGCCGAATAGACCCTCCTCGCACGCACGACGAAGGCGTCGACGATGGTGCCGCAAAGTGCCTCGAAGATCGGGCCGAGGGCGGTGGAGGTCAGGACGCTCTTGAATTCGAAATCGACGCGAAAGCTCACGCGCGAGCCGCGATCCGCCTGCGGCTCGAAGCGCCAGTGGCCGAGCAATCGCCTGAAGGGTCCCCGCACCAGCCGCATCGTGATCTCGACGCCCGGCCGCAGCACGTTGCGCGTGGTGAATTCCGTGCGCAACAGGCCGCGCGCGACGCTGATCGAGGCCATGACTTCGCCCGGCGCGGCCGGCTCGACGTGGGCCGCCGTGCACCAGGGCAGGAACTGCGGGTACCGGTCGACATCGTTGACCAGTTCGTACATTTGCTGCGCCGAATACGGCACGAGCGCACTACGTTCGACAACCTTCAATCGGTCCTCCCGCGCGGCTGGACGCCGCACCGGCCACCCATTGTCCGGCAAAAGTCCGGGCGCGACAACGCACCAATCGGTAGACTTGCCAAGCACGTGAAAACTCAGGAAAAACTGCCGCCGATCGCCGTCAACCGCAAGGCGCGATTCGACTACTTCATCGAGGAGCGCCACGAGGCCGGCATCGCCCTGCTCGGCTGGGAAGTGAAGAGCATACGTGCCGGCAAGGCGCAGATCGGCGAGGCCTACGTCTACCTCAAGGACGGCGAGGCCTTCCTCTTCGGCGCACATATCCACGCCCTGACGTCGGCGTCGACGCACGTCGACACGGACCCGACGCGTACACGCAAGCTGCTGCTGAACCGGCGCGAGCTCGACCACCTGATCGGTGCCGTCGAACGGCGCGGCTACACGCTGGTGCCGCTCGAGCTTTACTGGAAGAGCGGCCGTGCGAAACTCGCGGTGGGACTCGCGAAAGGCAAGAAGCAGCACGACAAGCGCGCGACCGAGAAGGATCGCGACTGGCAACGCGACAAAAGCCGGATCATGAAGGTGATGCGCCGCTAGAGCGCCCGCCACAGCGCCGCAGCGCCGCAGATTCGCTTCTGCAAGCGTTGGCGCGTAGAATTACGGCCTCGACTTGGGGCCGACCGGTTTCGACATGGGTACTGAAACTCCTGGTGCGTACCGAGGTGCAGGTTACCTCGTTAAACTGACTTGCAAACTCATAGTTGCCAACGAAGACAACTACGCTCTAGCCGCCTAATCGCGGCTGAACCCCGACCGGCCTGTGCCGGCGCGAACGGCTCGGGGGTAGCGCTCACCGGCTAGCGGGAGACACGGGTCCTGGGTGGATCTCGCGAATCGTTACAGGGCTGGCTGCCTGCTTTCCCTGCCCGTCGGGTCAGCTTGCGGCGAGATCAATAGACGTGGCTACGTACGTAGATCTTGGAACGTAGGGCTTGTGGACGGGGGTTCGATTCCCCCCGGCTCCACCATTTGAGTCGTCCGATAAGATCCGAAGAGATCCGAGGACTTCCACTAAACCCGCAAAAATGCGGGTTTTTTTATGGAATGACGTCCCGCGAGCGGCAACCGTGTGCATGCATGTTGCACCCGTTTTCAGGTAAATTTCACGAATGACCGCCATTTGTCGCAAGGATCGAACAATGCCGCTTCGCGATCTCTCGGCGGGCGCCGCGCGGCGGCGATCCACCGCCTGAATCGGCCGATGCGCGTCTGCATCGCGGGCGTCGGCGCAGTCGGTGCAACGGTCGCGGCACGACTCGCCGCCTCGTCCGCCGACGTCCGCCTGATCGCGCGGGGAGCGCGCCTCGAGGACCTGCGCCGCAACGGCTTGCGGGTCGCGTTCGACGGCGAGGAACGGTTGTGCGCGCGCTTGCCGGCGAGCGACCGACCGTCCGAGTTCGGCATTCAAGACGTGCTGATCGTCGCGGTAAAGGCCTATTCCCTGCCGCAACTGTTGCCGGAACTCGCACCCTTGGTCGGTCCGCAAACCGCCGTTGCGCCTCTGGTCAACGGGATCCCGTGGTGGTATTTCCAGGGAAATTCCGGGCCCGGAGCCGGTGACGCGGTCCACGCGGTCGATCCGGGCGCAGGGCTGCGCGACCGATTCGCCGCCGCGTCGATCGTCGGCTGCGTCGCCTACCTGACTTCGCGTCTGGCACCCGACGGCTGGGTCATCGTGAGCGGCACCCCGCGGCTGCACATCCGCGACATCGATGGACCGGCGCGCGAGCACACCCGGCGCCTGGCGGCGTTGCTTTCGGCGGCCGGCATCGCAACGCAGGTGAGTGAACGGATCCGGGCCGAGCTGTGGACCAAGATCGCGCTGAACGCCGCGACCAACCCGCTGTCCGTGATCAGCGGCGCAACCCTCGTCGAGCAGTTCACCGACGCGCGGCTGCTGCCGATCGTGCGCACCGTGCTCGAGGAGACCGGCCGCGTTGCGCGTGCCTACGGAATCGCGCCGGCGATGGCCCTCGAGGAGATGCTCGCGACGGGGCGCCGCGCCGGGCCCTTCGAGACGTCGATGCTGCAGGATTTCCGCGCCGGGCGCCCGCTCGAGCTCGGCGCGATCGGCGATGCGCTGCTCGAACTCGCCGCGAAGATCGGCGAGGAAATGCCGACCACGCGACGGCTCGTCGGTCTGTGCGCCTACCTTGGCGCGCGCCGCTGACAGGCGCACGGTCGTGGCCGCGCCCATGCGACCGCGCGGTCGGCGGGCCGGTCGGTGAGTTACGCGTTCATCCAGCGAGCGCCCCGCCTCGCTCGGTCCGCGCGACCTGCTCGGTGATGCTGATCGCCGTGCGCAGCGCGAGCAATCCGTCTTCGCCGCTCACCGGCGGCGGCGCGCCCGACGCGGCAGCCGCGAGAAACGCCGCGATCTCGTCGCGCAATGCATCGCCCTGCTCGTAATTCGTCTCCTCGATCGTCACCAACGGCGTGCCGTCGGCGGCGTTGCCCGATCCCTTGCGGATCACCGTCCGCACCTTTTGCTGAAGATCGACGGACAGATACGCATCGTCCTGGAAGATGCGCAACTTGCGTTCGGTCTTCAGACTGACCCGGCTCGCGGTTGCGTTGGCGACGCAGCCGTTCGCGAACCGTAGCCGCGCATTCGCAATGTCGATCTCGCCGGAGAAGACGTTGCTGCCGACTGCGTCGACCGATGCGATCGGCGAGCGCACGATGCTCAGGATCAAGTCGATGTCATGGATCATCAGGTCGAGCACCACGTCGACGTCGGTGCCGCGGCTCTTGAACGGCGCGAGCCGCGCCGATTCGATGAAGCGCGGTACCGTCAAGATCGGCTGCAGCGCGCGCACCGCCGCGTTGAAGCGCTCGAGATGCCCGACCTGCAGGATCCGCCCCGCCCGCTGCGACGCATCGATCAGACTCTCGGCTTCGGCGACAGTGACGGTCATCGGTTTCTCGACGAGAACGTGCACACCGGCCTCGAGAAAAGTCTTGGTGATCGTGTGGTGGGTCGGCGTCGGCGTGACGACGCTCACCGCGTCGACGCGTCCGATCAAGTCGCGGTAGTCGGCGCACGCGGCTACGCCGAGTTGCGCCGCGACCGCGGCGCACGCAAGCTCATCGGGATCCGCAACCGCCACCAGCGTCGAGTTGCCGAGCGTCGCGTATTTTTGCGCGTGGAAGCGGCCGAGATACCCCACGCCGACGACCGCGGTGCGCATCAACGCGCGCTCTGCCGGCGCCGGCGGCGGCCTGCGCCGCAACCGCACCGCGTTCGCCGGATCGCGCCGCCGCGGATCGCGCGGCGCCGGGCGGCGCAAGCAAGATACGGCATCGGCGGCTTCACCGTCTGGATTCTACCGCGAGACGCCGGCGGTAGCAGATTCGTTTACAATCCGCCGATGGCGTTGATGCAACCATTCGGCAAAACGGCGCTCCGCGGCTGGCGCCGCGAGGCATGGATCGCGCTGCTGTGGCTCGCCGTGGGCGCACTGCTCCTGCCGCTCCTGATCTACCTGTGCGGCATCACCTTTCTCGGCACCTACGACGGCGCCGGCCTGGGTCGAACTTTCGGCACCGTTCTCGGCGGACTCGCGGCCGGTTCGCCCGCCTCGTGGGCCGTGGTCGCCGGACCATACCTGATGATCCAATTGCTGCGGTTGCTGCGCCTCTGGTGGCGCGTCGGCGCCGCCGCGCGGACCTGAACCACGATCCTCGCGGCCTTATGTCACGCGCGGCAGGGTTCCGGGCAGCCGATTCGCGACGTCGATCACACATTTCGCCGCCGGCGCTGGCGCCGGCGCCTGTCAGCCGCCGGACGCGCCGCCGCGGCGGCGGTAGTCGCTGTCGGGATTCCAGAGCGGAAATCCGCGCGCGCGTGCGAGGCGCATGCCGATATCGCGATATAACCGCAGATCGACGAGCGTGCCGCGCAGGTCCCACGCCTTGGAATATTCGTCGGCCGCCCGGAGGTAGCGATGCGCGAAATAATCGTCGAGCCGGGCCTTGCCCCATCCCGGTCCCATTGCCGCATCGTCGATCCCGCCGACGGCGTACAGCGCGGGCACGCCGTGTGCGGCAAAGCGCTGCGCGTCGGAGCGAAAAAACAGGCCGCGCCACGGCTCCGGATCGCCGTGCACCACGCGCCCCTGCAGTTCCGCCGCGCTCGCGAGATAGCGATCCAACTGCGACTGGCCGAGGCCGAGCGACGAGATGTCACGCGTCGGACCACCGATGCGCAACATCTCGAGATCGATGTCGGCCACCGTGTCGCGCAGCGGGTAGAGCGGATGTGCCGCGTAGTAGCGCGCGCCCAGGGAGCCATATTCCCCCGCCGTCGTCGCGAGGAACACGACGGTGCGGTCGGGACGCGGTTCGGCGCGGGCGAACGCCTGCGCCAGCAGCAGCAGTCCGGCGACACCTGAGGCGTTGTCGACCGAGCCCGGCAAGATCACGCCGCGTTCGCGCCCGGCGCCGTGGCCGAGGCCGTCCCAGTGCGCGGTAAAGACCACGTACTCGCGCGAATGTCGATGTCCCGCAACGATCGCGATCACATTCGGCGACGTGAAACGCCGCACCTGAGACTGTACGGCGCCATCCGCTCGCAAATCGAGCGGCAGGGCGTGAAATCCCGCGCGCCCGGCCCGCCTCACGGCGGCGGCGAAATCGGCCCCCGCATCCTTGAACAGATCGCGCGCCGTCGCCCCACGTATCCAGCCCTCCAACGCGACTCGGCTGGAATGCCCGGCGGCCGGCGGCTCGAGAATTCCCCCGGCCGCGCGATTGACGATCGCCTGCCACGACTCGCCCGCGGAATCGCCGACATCGACCACGAGGACGCCGGCCGCGCCACGCTGCGCCGCCTGCGCGAACTTGTACCTCGCGAGACCATATCGATCCAGGTCGCGGCGCGCCGACGAGCCCGCGCCGGCCGCCCACGCGGGTGGTTCACCGGCGAGAACGACGACGGTCTTGCCGCGCACATCGACACCGGCATAGTCGTTCCAGTGAGCTTCGGCGGCATCGATGCCGTAGCCCGCGAATACGATCGGGCTGTGACGCAGCACGCCGGCGCCGCTCTCGCGCGGCGTCCACAGGGCCATCTGCGACACGGCGGCGATCGACCAGGGTCGCCCGCCCGCCCGCGAGACGGACAGGCGCACGGCGCTCGGCGTGACTTCGACCAGCGGCACGGCTTGCAGGTACGAGGCGCCGTTGCCCGGCTTAAGTCCGAAACGCCGCAATTGCGCGACGAGATAGTCGACGGCCGCGGCCGCCCCCGCGGTCCCGGGCCGACGGCCCTCGAAGCGATCTGACGAGAGCGTGCGCAGCTGCGTGCGCAGTGCGGGGTCGTTGAAGAGCGGGCGCCGGCGGGGCCGCGGTGAAGTCGAACTGCAGGCACAGAGCAGCAGCACCAGGCCGGCGAGGGTCGCGGCCCGCATCGCGCCGGGCCGCGGCATCGCGGCGGCGCTGCGCCCCAAGGTCAGCGCGCGCACCAAAGGACCAGCGCGGCGAGCACGGTGAGGGTCAGCAAATGCGCATGCCGCCGCCATGTGCGCATCTTCAGCTGGCCGACGAAACTAGCGGCCGCGGCCGCGGTCAGTATCCAACAGCCGATCAGCAGCCCGCGCAGTTGCGATACCTGCTCGGACAGTTCCGGGTGGGCCCCGGACAGCAGGGCCGAGATCAGCGACAGTGCCGAAAGGCTGAACGTCGCCGACACCGACGTTCCGAGCAGGATTCCGATCAATACCGTGAGCGGACGCATACTCGCGATCTCATATACAATTGTAAGTTGGCCATGCACCGTCTAGCCCGCGGCGGATCGAGCATTCAGTTTACAGGAGAAACGACCCGGTGATCATCCAAGGCCCCAACGCCGCGCGTTCGCGCTGGAAGACCGGCGTCGCAATCGGTCTGAGCGCCATCGCGCTCGCAGCCCTGCTCGGCGCGGCGATGACCTCGTCGTCCTCACCGGCGACGGCGCCGCCGGCCTCGACCCCGGCGCAGCATGCGACCGGCGCAAAGTTGGAGCCGACGACCCAGGAGGGTTACGTCGCGCAACGCGTCGCGGACATCATCGCGCGCGAACACTACCGCCGCGAACCGCTCGACGATCAGCTCTCCAGCATGATTCTCGACCGCTACCTCAATGCGCTCGACGGCGAGCGCAGCTACTTCTACGCCGCCGACATCGCCGACTTCGATCGCTTTCGCTATCGCCTCGGCGAGGCGATCAAGGACGGCGACATGCAACCGGCCTTCGCGATCTTCCGCCGCTATCAGCGGCGTGCGCGCGAACGCATGGAATACGCGATCAGCCTGCTCGCGGCCGAGCCCGACTTCAACGTCGACGAATCCTACCACTTCGACCGCTCCAAACGCCCCTGGCCGGTCGACAAGGCGGAGATGAACGGACTATGGCGCAAGCGGGTCAAGAACGACGAATTATCGCTGCTGCTCGCGGGCAAGAAGTGGCCCGGCGTGGTCGCAACGCTGCGCAACCGCTACGAGCACGTGATCACGCGGATCAACCAGACCGAACCGGAGGACGTGTTCGAGACGTTCATGAACGCCTACACCCTGTCCCTCGACCCGCACTCCAATTATTTTTCGCCGCGGGACTCGCAGGAATACAACATCCAGATGAGCCTGAGCTACGAGGGCATCGGCGCGTCGCTGCAGCTGCACAACGACTACGTGACGGTCGTCAACGTGATCCCCGGGGGTCCGGCCGCGATCAGCGGCAAGCTCGCCGCCAACGACCGGATCACCGCGATCGGCGAGGGCAGTAGCGGGGAGATGGTCGACGTGATCGGCTGGCGTCTCGACGACGTCGTGCAGAAGATCCGCGGCCCGGGCGGCACCAGGGTACGCCTGCAGATACTGCCGGCCGGAGCGGCGCCCGGATCGGCGCAGAAGACCGTCACCTTCACCCGCAACCGCATATCGCTCAACGCCCAGGCCGCGCACGCAAAGATGCGCACGGTCGAGCGCGGCGGCCGCGAGGTCAAGATCGGCGTGATCAAGGTGCCGAGCTTCTACCAGGACTACGACGCGAACCGTGCCGGCGTGAAGAACTACCGGAGCACGACCCGCGACGTGAAGCGTCTGATCGCGAAGCTTCGTACGCAAGGCATGCAGGTGTTGATCATGGATCTGCGCGGCAACGGCGGTGGCTACCTGCCCGAGGCGGAGTCGATGGTCGGACTGTTCATTCATAGCGGCCCGGTCGTGCAATTGCGCGATACCACCGGCCGCATCGAGGTCGATGACGACCCCGACTCCGGCACCTACTACAGCGGTCCCCTGATCGTGTTGGTGGATCGCCTGAGCGCGTCGGCGTCCGAGATCTTCGCCGGCGCACTCCAGGACTACGGGCGCGCAGTGATCGTCGGCCAGCAGACCTACGGCAAGGGGACCGTGCAGAACGCGCATCCCCTCAGCTACTCGATCTTCGGCCGCAAGCCGGATCTCGGCCAGCTGAATGTCACGATCGGCAAGTACTACCGGATCACCGGCGGCAGCACCCAGGATCGTGGCGTGATGCCCGACATTTCCATGCCCTCCTTGATCGACGTCCGCGATGTCGGCGAGAACACCCACGATCGCGCCCTGCCCTGGGATCAGATCCAACCGGCGAAATTCACCGTCGAGGGCAATCTGCAGCCGACGATCGCCGAACTGCGCCGGCTGCACGATGCGCGCATGAAGGACAGCCCGGGGTTCCGCTATCTGCAATCCGATATCGCCGCCGTCGACGCGATGCGGGCGCAGAAGAGCCTGTCGCTCTCGATGAAGGTGCGTCAGGCCGAACAGGCGAGCGACGATCGCGCGCTGCTTGCGCGCCAGAACGCCTGGCGGGCGGCGAACGGCAAGAAGACGCTGAAATCGGTACAGGAAATCAAGAAGGATGACTCCGCAGAGATCATCCTGGCGGAGACCGCGCAGATCGCCGCCGATTACGCGACGTTGCACGCCCAGTCGAACCTGCCGGCACAGGCGCGCGTACCGGTGCCTGCGAGCGTGCCGGCGCAGGCCGCCCGCGCCGCCATGCACTGATGCGGCACGGCGAGCGGGCGGGCGCTTAGCGCAGCAGCACCGAGTACAGGTCCCAGTAATCCTCGGCGAGCACGTTCCAGCTCGCGGCGGCGGCGGGGCGCGCGGTCGCGCCGCCGCGCCCCGCCGCCGCAACCAGCGAATCCGCCGTCGGCACGGTATCCGCCGGATTGCGATACTCGCAACTCGCACGCAAACGCTCGAGCTTCTGCTTCACGAGGCTGTTGACCTGGGTCGGAACGTTCGCGGCGGCGATCGCCTTCTGGATGCGCTGCATGTAGCTCTCGCAATCGGCGCGCGGGCCGAAGCTCATCTCGTGAACTCGCCTGGCCACGGCCTCCTTCGCTTTGGCGGCGACACCATAGGCATCAACGTGCTCGCAGAGCAGCTCCGCAAAACCGATGATCGCGAGGTTGATCGTCCGGCGCGCGGCCAGCGAGATCCCCGGAAACGCCTCGGCGCCTTCGCCGACGACCGCGTTGCGTTCGAGCTGCCGGGTTCGTACGGTCGCATCGGCCTCGGCGACCCCCGCCCGCACGGACTGCAGCGACCGTTGCAGATCGCGTCGCCTGAAGTAATGCCAGATGGCGCCGAGACGCCCATGCTCCGCCTCGCCGGCCGACAGCGCCGCGCGCAGCTCATCGGCTCGATCCCGCGCCTCGCGCAGGCGCTCATCGGCCGTCGCGAGTCGCGCGGTCAGCTGCGCGGCGCACTGACTGCGAAACTTGGCGGACTCCCGCTCTTCCTGTTGCCGCGCCAGCTCGCCGGCGAAAGTCGCGAGTCGCTGGTGGCAGGTCTTCCAAAGCGCCCGCAACTGGAAGAACACGAGCGCATCGTATCCGGTACGCGGATCGGCGAGCAGTTCGCCGAGCGCATCCAGCTGTTCCTGCACGCGGATCGTCGCGCCTTCCTGCTGTTTCAGGCGGTCGCGCATCAGGTGGAACTCGTCTTGCAGATCGGCGTACGCCTTCTTCAGGCCGGCCCGATTCTGGAAGAGCTGCATCAGCCGCTCTTCCTCGGCGCTCGCGGGCCCGCGCTCGGTTCTGAAGAAATTCAGCTTGTCGATCAAACGTCCGCCCCGCATGTCGTGCCGCATCGGGGAGGTATCCCGAGTTGCCAAGTCGGCTAAAAGCGATGCCCCCGCTCCGCGCAATATTCGAGCCACTTATTTAACATCATGTTGCGGGCCCAACGCTGATCCAGTTCACGATTGAGTCCTTCGCGCAAGCGCGTGATCCCGGGGTGGCGCCGGGATCCCCCGAGGCTGCGGACCTCGGCAAGTCTGGCGTCGCGATAGACGCAGACCTCGAGATCGGGATCCTTGACCGCGGCCCCGTCGTGGTCGAACTCGTAGGTCAGGTGGAACCGGCTCGTGTACCGCGAACTTTCGATCGGGATGAGATGCAGGTCACAATCCGCGGCGACACGCGACACGGCCGGCGCCGTCGCCGCGCGCAGATCTGGAACGATCCATCCGAGCCGCAGAAAGTTGCTCTCGTAGAGCGTCATCAGGCCGACGAAACTCCCCGGCTTCGCCCGCCAAGATGTCAAGCAACATTGATCCGCAATCATCGGCAAACTATACCACGCACGTGCGCCCGTTCAGGGACGCAGACGGCGCTCGACCCCGGTGCGATCGAGGATTCGACTCGACATTTCCTCGATCGAGCACTCCGTCGAGTCGATCACGGGAATGCCGTAACGCGCAAACAGCGATTCGGCCGCCCGCACCTCGAACGCCACCTGGCTCGGCGAGGAATACCGGCTGTCAGGCCGGCGTTCGTTGCGGATCTGCTGCAAGCGCTCGGACTTGATCGTCAGTCCGAACAATTTCACCGTGTGCGGTTCGAGCGGCCGCGGCAGACTGGGCGCCTCCAGGTCCTCTTCAGTGAGCGGATAGTTCGCCGCGAATATGCCGTACTGCATGGCGAGGTACAGGCAGGTCGGTGTCTTGCCGGAGCGCGAGATACCGACGAGAATCACGTCGGCCCGGCCGTAACCGTTCACCGCGGAGCCGTCGTCGTTCGCCATCGCATAGTTGGTCGCATCGATGCGCAGCGCGTAGGCATGGGCGTCGGCCATGCGGTGCGCGCGGCCGACGGCGTGGCTCGACTGCGTGCTCAGCTCACTCTCCAGGGGCGCGAGGAACGGATCGAAGAAATCGAGGAAGAAGCAGGCACTGCCACGGACGACGTTGCGCACGTCCTCCTGCACCAGGGTGCTGAAGACGATCGGCCGCACGCCCTCCTGATCGCCCACCAGGTTGATCTTGCGCACCGCCTCGTGCGCCTTGTCAACGCTGGCGATAAATGGCACAGTGATTTGTCGGAATTCGATGCCGTCGAATTGCGTCATGAGGCTGTGGCCCATCGTTTCCGCGGTAACTCCCGTCTGGTCAGAAACGAAGAACACGGTACGCTTGTTCAAGGGCAGCTCCCGGTGACGGCGCGCCGGCGACGGCGCATTCGCCGCAGAGTGTTTCATCATATTCAGGATCGGACAAGCAGCCCTCAATGAAGACCTACATCGTCCCGTTCGAAAACCTCAAGAACAGCGACATCGAACTGGTCGGCGGCAAGAACGCATCGATCGGCGAGATGATCGGCAGGCTCGCCGGAATCGGCGTGTCGGTGCCGGGCGGCTTCGCGACGACTTCGCACGCCTACCGTGATTTCCTCGCGCAGGACGCGCTCGACCGGCGCATTCGCGAACAGCTCGCCGCGCTCGACATCGACGACATCGAAAAGCTCACCGAGGCCGGCGCGCGGATTCGCGGCTGGATGCTGGCGACGCCCTTTCCGGCGCGGCTGCACGAGGAGCTGCTGGCCGCATGGCGCGGCATGGGCCGGGGCGCGGAATTCGCCGTGGCCGTCCGCTCGTCCGCGACCGCCGAGGATCTGCCGGAGGCTTCCTTCGCCGGTCAGCAGGAGACGTTCCTGAACGTACGCGGGGAAGCGCAGCTGCTCCGCTGCGTTCACGAGGTGTACGCGTCACTGTTCAACGACCGGGCCATCGCCTACCGGGTGCACAACGGCTTTGCACACGACGCGGTGGCGCTGTCGGTCGGCGTGCAGCACATGGTGCGCAGCGATATCGGCAGCGCGGGCGTCATGTTTACGCTCGACACCGATTCGGGCTTCCGCGACGTCGTCTTCATCACTTCGTCCTACGGTCTCGGCGAGACGGTCGTGCAGGGCGCGGTCAATCCGGACGAGTACTACGTCTACAAGCCCGCCCTGCGCGCCGGACGCAAGTCGATCGTCCGGCGCAATCTCGGCGGCAAGGCCGTCAAGATGGTCTACGCGGAGGCCGGCTCGGCCGAGCGCGTGCGCACCGTTGAGGTGGACCCCGCCGACCGGCACCGGTTCTCGCTCGACGATGCCGATTTGCTCGAGCTCGCCCGTCAGGCGCTGATCATCGAGGATCACTACCACGCGCCGATGGACATTGAGTGGGCGAAGGACGGCGCTTGCGGCAAGATCTACATACTCCAGGCGCGACCCGAGACCGTGCAAAGCCGCGGCGGGCGCATCATACAGCGCTTCACGCTGAAACAACGCTCCGCCGTGCTCGCGAGCGGCCGCAGCATCGGCCAGCGAATCGGTGCGGGACACGCCCGCGTGATCACGGCGCTGAAGGACATGGCGCGCGTACGCGCCGGCGACGTCCTGGTTGCCGACATGACCGATCCGGATTGGGAGCCGGTGATGAAACGCGCGGCCGCGGTCGTCACCAATCGCGGCGGCCGCACTTGTCACGCGGCGATCATCGCGCGCGAACTCGGCATTCCCGCGGTCGTCGGCTGCGGCAATGCGACCAAGACGATCGCCGAAGGGCGCGCCGTAACGGTTTCCTGCGCGGAGGGCGACACCGGTCACGTCTACGACGGAATGCTGGAATACGACGAACGAAACGTCGAACTCGACGCACTGCCGGCGATACCCGTGCGCATCATGATGAACGTGGGCAATCCGGACCGCGCGTTCGACTTCTCGCGGATCCCGAACAAGGGAGTCGGCCTGGCGCGTCTCGAATTCATCATCAATCGAATGATCGGCGTTCATCCGCGGGCCCTGCTGGAATTCGACAAGCAGAGCGCCGAGGTGCAGGAGGCGATCGGCCGGCAGATGGCCGGTTACTCGGGTCCCGTCGACTTCTACGTCGACAAGCTGACGGAGGGCATCGCCGAAATCGCGGCGGCTTTCGCGCCCGAGCCGGTGATCGTGCGGCTCTCCGACTTCAAGTCGAACGAGTATGCGAATCTCATCGGCGGCAAGGCCTACGAGCCGCATGAGGAGAACCCGATGCTCGGTTTTCGCGGCGCAGCGCGCTACGTCGATCCGGCGTTCCGCCCCTGTTTCGAACTCGAATGCCGCGCTCTGAAGCGCGTGCGCGAGGAGTTCGGGTTGGACAACGTCCAGATCATGGTGCCATTCGTGCGCTCGCCGGCCGAAGCCGCGGCGGTGACCGAGCTGCTCGCGGTGAACGGCTTGCGCCGCGGCGAGAACGGTCTGCGATTGATCATGATGTGCGAGTTGCCGACCAACGCGCTGCTCGCCGACCGCTACCTGGAGTACTTCGACGGCATGTCCATCGGCTCGAACGACATGACGCAGCTCGCGCTCGGCCTTGACCGCGACTCGGGGGTCATTGCCAAACTGTTCGATGAGCGCGACGAAGCGGTCAAGGCCCTGATGGCGATGGCGATCCGGGCGTGCAAGGCGCGGGGCAAGTACATCGGCATCTGCGGGCAAGGACCCTCCGACCATCCGGAGCTCGCGCGCTGGCTGGTCGACCAAGGCATCGACAGCCTGTCGCTGAACCCGGACAGCGTGGTCGAGACCTGGGTGTTCCTCGCGGCGAGTCCCGGTTGACTGACGCACTCACAGCGGGCGCAGTAGCCGCTCGCGGTAGTACTGCAGCTCGCGAATCGATTCGCGCACGTCGTCGAGCGCGAGATGCGCGGAGGGCTTGTGCAGTCCCGCGGCGATCTGCGGCGCCCAGCGCAGTGCGAGCTCCTTGAGCGTGCTGACGTCGAGATTGCGGTAGTGGAAGAACTTCTCGAGCCGCGGCATGTGCCGCGCCATGAAGCGGCGATCCTGACAGACGCTATTGCCGCACATCGGCGAGCGGCCGTGTTCGACCCATGCGCCGAGAAAATCCAGCGTCTCACTCTCGGCGCGCCGCGCGTCGATGCGGCTCTCGCGAACTCGTGCGCTCAGGCCGGATCCGCCATGTTGCTTGCGGTTCCAGTCGTCCATGCGGCCGAGGGCCTCATCGCTCTGATGAATCGCGAGCGCGGGCCCCTCGGCGAGCACGTGCAGGTGCTTGTCCGTGACAATGGTCGCGATCTCGATGATCAGGTCCTGTTCCGGATCGAGGCCGGTCATCTCGAGATCGATCCAGATTAGGTTGTCGACGGATTTCATCTTCGCGCGTCTCGTCAGTCGGACCCGGGGGACCGATCGGATGGTACCAGAGCCGCAAAGGTCGAACACTTGAGCGCCGCGCCCGACGGCCGGGGGGTGGTGCTGGCGGCCTACGGCCGCAGCGCGCTCGTCCTCACCGGCGCGCACGCCCAGCACTGCGGGTTGATCGGCCGGAATCTGCACCTCGTCTGCGGCGATGTCGTGCATTGGCGGCGCGACCCATCGGCGGACACGCCCTCCGTGCACTCGGTCGAGCCGCGGCGCAATTGCGTCGAACGCATCGATGCGCGCGGGCGCGCCGAGCCGGTTGCCGCGAACGTCGACCGGCTGGCGATCGTGGTGGCTCCGGAACCGCGCACCGACTGGTTCCTGGTCGACCGGTATTGGGCCGCGGCCCTGCAATACGCCATGGACGCGACGCTGATCGTCAACAAATCCGATCTCGATCAGACGTCGATGGCCGGCGAGATCGACAACTACCGCCGGCTTGGGCTCGCTTGCGCGCCGATTTCCTGCCGCGCGGACGGCGGCCTTCGGCCGTTGCGCGACCTGCTCGGCACAGGAGCGACGCTGCTCGTCGGGCAGTCGGGTGTCGGCAAGTCGACGCTCGTCAACGCTCTCGTGCCCGCGGCGGCGGCGCAGACGGCCGAACTCGCGGGCGACGGGGAGGGACGCCACACGACGTCGACGGCACGGCGCTATCGGCTCGACGCAGGGGCGGCGATCGTCGATGCGCCGGGCGTGCGCGATTTCGCGCCGCCTTCGCGGCTAGCGCGCGCCGCGGAGCGCGGGTTCGTCGAGATTCTGGCGCGCTCGGTCGCCTGCCGCTTCAGGGACTGCCGGCACCTGGAGGAACCCGGCTGCGCCGTGCGCTCCACGCTCGAGTCGGGCGGCATCGCACCGAGGCGCTACGAAAGCTACCGGCGGCTCGTCCGTCTGTACGCCGGATTCGCGTCCCGCTGAGCCCTGGACCGCCTAGGTGACCGCGGTGCGACCGGCGAGCGCGTGAGCCAGGGTCCCGCCGTCGACGTATTCCAGTTCGCCGCCGACCGGCACGCCGTGTGCGATGCGCGAGGCCTTGACTCCGCGACGCAGGGCGATCTCGCCGAGGTAGTGCGCGGTCGCCTCGCCCTCCGCCGTCGGGTTGGTCGCGAGTATGACCTCGGCGATCTCGCCCGCCGCGATCAGACTCTCGAAATCATCGAGCCCGAGCTCGGCGGGCCCGATCCCATCGAGCGGCGACAGGCGGCCGAGCAACACGAAGTAGCGCCCGCGAAACCCCCCGGATTGTTCGATCGCGACGACGTCCGCCGGCGATTCGACCACGCACAACTGAGCGACGTTGCGCTGCGGAGAGGCGCAGATCGGGCAAATCTCCTCCTCGCTCAACATGCGGCAGCGCCGGCAGCGACCGACGGTGGCGAGGGCCTCGGCGAGAGACTGGCTCAACGCGCGGCCGCCGTCACGATCGCGCTCGAGCAGGTAGAATGCCATGCGCTGCGCCGACTTCGGTCCGACGCCGGGCAGGCAGCGCAGTGCTTCGATCAGGCGGCCCAGTGCCGGCGTATACTTCATCGCGGCGGAGTGCCCTGATGCGCGGCGCGTCGCGACTTCAAAACGGCAGCTTCATGCCGGGCGGCAGATTGAGTCCCGACATCAAGCCGGCGTATTTCTCCTCCGTGCGGGCGGCGACGCGCCGCGAAGCGTCGTTGATCGCGGCGACCAACAGATCCTCGAGCATGTCCCTGTCCTCGCCGAGTAGCCGGGGCTCGATCAGAACCTTGCACGCCTCATGGCGACCGTTCATCACGATCTTGACCATGCCGGCGCCCGCCTCACCCGTCACCTCGAGCCCGCCCAGTTCGGCCTGCGCCTTCTTCATCGTTTCCTGCATCTGTTGCGCCTGGCGCAGCAGATTGCCGAGTTCGCCCTTCATCATCTCGACATCTCCTCCCATCAATTTCCGGGTTTGATCGACGCGCCGTCGATTTGGCCGCCGAAACGCTCGCGCAAACCCTTGACCGCCGGATCGTCGGCGAACGCGGCGGACGCCGCCGTCACGCGGTCCTGTTCGGCGAGCGCCCTTTGCCGTGCCGGCGTCGCGATGCCCGCCGGCGTTACGTCGAAGACGACGCGAATGTCCCGCCGCAGATGCCGGCTCAAGGCCTGCGCGAGCCGCTCCTCCACCTGCCGGGTGCGCCGATCCGCGGCGGCAGGATCGATGCGCAGGTGCAATACATCGGCCTCGAACGATCCAGGTACGCAGTTGAGCGCGAACTGGCGCAGCATGCCGCTCAATCCGGCCGCCTCGACGAGCTGCGGCCAGTCCGCCGGAGCGCCTGCGCCCCCGGCCGCGGACCCGGCCGAAGCATCGGCCGGAT
>Ga0307372_10000751_pt1 | contig 56908 bp, 49 predicted proteins | sample OX1MG_FD_202533 | JGI IMG/M metagenome (GOLD analysis project Ga0307372, IMG submission 202533) | Soil microbial communities from Risofladan, Vaasa, Finland - OX-1 | ecosystem: Environmental > Terrestrial > Soil > Coastal area > Acid sulfate soil | place: Finland: Risofladan, Vaasa | collected...
AAAAGATTGGTCGGGAAGGCGGGATTCGAACCCGCGACCTCAGCGTCCCGAACGCTGCGCGCTAACCAAGCTGCGCTACTTCCCGTCAGCGGTCCGAGCCGCTCTCGCTGCCAATGGTAGTCGACGGTGTCTCGACGACGACCTTGGCGATGCGTCGGCGGTCCATCTCGCTGATCTTGAAGGCGACACCCCGAAGTTCGCAGGTGTCGTTCACCTCGGGGATGTGTCCGAAGGCGTCGAGCAGGTACCCGGCGATCGTCACGTACTCGCCGTCGGGGATGTCGACACCTAGCTCGGTGCGCGCCTCGGTCACCGAGGTCTGGCCATCGACGAGGAAGCGGTTGGCGTCGATCCGCCGCACCGTCGGCGCCGGGTTGCGGTCGAACTCGTCGTGGAGCTCGCCGACGAGGGCGGAGACGAGGTCGTTGATCGTGATCACCCCTGAGAGGCCGCCGTGCTCGTCGACGACGAGCGCGAAGCCGCGCCGGCCGCGACGCATGTCGGAGAGGATTTCGAGCGCCGGTCGCGACTCGGGAAGCAGATAGGGCTCCCGCCGCCGGCTCGTCACGTCGAGATCGGGGCTCACCTCGCCGCGGTCCTCACCGAGGAGGGGGAAGAGGTCCTTCACGAAGATCACCCCGAGCAGGTGGTCGAGATCGCCTTCGTAGACGGGGTAGTGGCTGCGACCGGAGCGCCGGACAGCCGCTGCGACGTCCGCGAGGTGGACGGGCGCCTCGAGCGCGACGACGTCGACTCGGGGGGTCATCACCTCGAGGGCGGCCGCGTCGCGGAGCGACGCGAGCCGCGCGGTGATCAGGCGCTCCTGCTCGCTCGGCGCGCTGGCGGCCTCGTGGGGGTGCCGGTGGCCGCCGAAGAGCCGCCTCACCGGGGTGCTCGACGTCTCAGGAGCGGGCGATCGTCACGGGCCGGAAGGACTCGTCACGGTAGGTGCCGCCGTCGAGCAGCGCCGCCGCCGCCCGCCGCAGGCGGATCGGGTCGAGCGGCTTCACGAGGTAGCCCTCGGCGAGCGCCCGCTTCGCGAGGAAGACGTCGGCACGGCGGTCGAGGGCGATGAGGACCGGGATCGCCGGTATGCGTCCCCCGGATTCCTCGAGCTTCAGGTCGTGGCAGATCGCGATCCCGCCCATGTTCTGCACCTGGCAGTCGGTGACCACGAGGTCCGGTGGGTCGGCGGCGACGGCGGCCCGCACGGCCTCGCCCGAGCGCAGCTCGCTGATCTCGTTGACCCCGTCGTCGAGGACCGCGCGGAAGTCCTCGAGGACCGTCTGCGCGTCGCTGACCAGGAGGATCTTCGCCACCTCGTCACGGTAGCGCCTCCCCGATGAGCAGGCGAGAAAGCAGCCCAAGGGTGTCGAGGTCGTGGACGTCGTCCGAGAGGAGGGGGAGCTCGACGACGGTCGCGCCCTCGAGCGGTCCGAGGAGCTCGTCGAGCGCGCGCCGCTCCCCGCGGTGCTGGGCGACCAGCTCGTCGAGGTTCTCGACGAGCTCCGCCCAGTCGCCCGCACCACTGCCGGCTGCGAATGGTGCGCCGAAGTCGGGGGTGACGCGGTTCACGACGACGGCGCTGACGCCGAGCGCGGCCTCCCCGAAGTGCGTCGCCAGGTAGGCGGCCTCCGCGAGCGCCTCGCGGCGGGGGGTGGTGACGAGGAGGTAGGCGGTCCCCTCGTCGCGCAGCAGCTTGCCGACCGCCCCGGCGCGCTCGCGGAAGCCCTCCTCCATGCCGTCGAAGGCGCGGAAGAAGGCCATCGTGTCCTCGACGATCTCGCGTCCGGCGATCCTTCCGATCGTCCGGATGAAGAGCTGCGCCGCGGCCGAGAGCGCCCGGAGCGAGGCCTTGCCCGGGGCGACGAGCAGCCGGAAGAGGCGGTTGTCGAGGAACGAGGCGAGCCGCTCGGGAGCGGCGAGGAAGGCGAGGGCGTCGCGCGAGGGAGGGGTGTCGACGACGATGAGGTCGTACTCCCCGCCGTCGACGAGCTCGTAGAGGCGCTCGGTCGCCATGTACTCCTGGGTCCCCGAGAGCGTCGAGATGAGGCTCTTGTAGATGCGGTTGTCGAAGATGTGCCGCACCTGCTCGCGGTCGCGGGCGTAGCGCTCGACGAGGCGGTCAAAGGTGCTCGCCGGGTCGAGCATCACCGCGTCGAGCGTGCCCGGCCACGGCCCCTCGACGCGTCGCGCGAGGTCGGAGATCTCCCCGATGCCGAGGGCGTCGGCGAGGCGGCGCGCGGGGTCGACCGTGACGACGCAGACCCGACGACCGAGGCTCGCCGCCGCGAGGGCGACGGCCGCAGCGCTCGTCGTCTTGCCGACGCCGCCGGCGCCGCAGCAGACGATCACCGAGCGCCCGTCGGCGAGCTCGCGGAGGCTCACAGCCGAGCGACCGCTTGTTCGAGCGCCGCGCTCAACGTCGTGAGCTCGGCGGGCCCGATGGCCCCCGCGGCGAGGAGCGGCAGGCGGAGCTGGGGGAGGGGGAGCTCGCTGGCAAGCCGCTCGAGGGCGCGTGACTGCAGCGAGATGCGTGCCCGACGGAAGGCCGCGGCCGCGGCGACGCGCTCGAGGTCACCGACCTCCGCCGCGGCGCCCGCTTTCCGCGCCGCTTCGGCGGGCGCCGCGGCGAGCGCCGGGCGCTCGCGCTCACAGGCGTTCACGACGACCGCCCGCAGGGCGACCCCGATCTCGTCCTCGACCCGGTAGGCGGTCTCGATCACCTCGTTCACGGGGGTCTCCTCGGGGATCGTGGCGAGGAGCACCTGGCAGCGTTCGGGGTCGCCGAGAAGCGCCAGCACCTCCTCCGCCTGGCGGCGGAGGGGGCCGCCGCGCGAGGCCCCGGCGAGGCCCCCCGAGCTCGTGAGGAAGGAGAGCGCATGGCCGGTGGAGGGGGCGTCGAGGACGATCAGGTCGGCCGCCCGGTCGCGCTCGAGCTGCTTCACCTTGCCGAGCACCAGGACCTCGCGGATCCCGGGGATCGCCGTCGCGACGACGTCGAGGGCGCCGCTCTGCACGAGCCGGCGCGAGACGCGGCCGAGGCCGTGCGAGCCCAGGTACTCGAGCAGCGCCGCGTCGCTCGTCAGCAGGCGGGCGTCGACGGCACCGCCGCCCTCGGCTTCCCACAGCCGGGTGCCCGCGTAGTCGAGGGGCTCGTCGCGCCCGAAGAGCGGCGCGAGGTCGCCGCGCTCGTCCAGGGCGAGGAGCAGGACCTCGAGGCCGGCGCCGGCGGCCATGCGGGCAAGCGAGGCGGCGACGGTGGTCTTTCCGACGCCGCCCTTCCCGACGACGAGGACGAAGCGGCTCTGGCGGCAGAAGGCCTCGACGTCCATCCGGCGGCGACACTACCGCTGAGCAGGGCGGCACCGGGTTTGGCCGCCGCCTGACATGCCTCTTGTCAGGCTCTGGAGGTCGGCGGTAGCGTCGAAATCACTCCGGGGGGCCGGGGTGATGCCTGAGTGCCACTGCGGACCGGCACCTGTGCAGGGGAGGGACCGTGGTCGCGAGCCATGTGGAGGAGAGCTGGCAGTTGAAGGCCGCCTGCCGAGGACCACAGGCAGCCGTCTTCTTCCCCCCGGCGCACGCCGAGCGACGTGAGGACCGCCAGGAGCGAGAGCGTGCCGCGAAGGCGATCTGTACGACGTGCAGCGTGCGGTTGGCGTGTCGCGACTACTCGGTCCGCATCCGCGAGCCGCACGGGATCTGGGGCGGCCTCAACGAGCTCGAGCGCAAGCAGCTCATCGACCGGCTCGCCGGCTGAGCGCCGCGCGAGTCGGCGCGATGGCTGACGCCGCCGACCCGGTCCTCGCAGAGCCGTTCTCCGGCGTCCGCCGCCTGCGGGCGCCCAATCCCGGCCCGATGACGGGGCGCGGGACCAACAGCTATCTCGTCGGCCGCGACGACCTCGTGCTCATCGACCCGGGCCCGGAGATCCCCGAGCACCTCGACCGCCTCGTCGAGCTCGCCGGGGGGAACCTCCGCTACGTCGTCGTCACCCACACCCATCGCGACCACTCGCCGGGCGCCGCCGAGGTAGCCAGGCGCTGTGGCGCGACCCTCCTCGGCTTCGGGGCCCGCGACGGCTTCGAGCCGGCGGGCCCGCTCCGCGACGGCGACCGCGTGCAGGTCGCCGGCTACCGCCTCGACGTGCTGCACACGCCGGGTCACGCCTCGAACCACCTCTGTTACCTTCTCGACTCGCCCGAGGTCCCGGTCCGCGTGCTGTTCTCCGGCGACCACGTGATGGGCGGCTCGACCGTCGTGATCTCGCCCCCCGACGGCGACATGGCCGCCTACCTCGCGAGCCTCGAGCGGCTGCTCTCGATCAGGCCCGCGATCGGGGCCATCGCCCCCGGCCACGGCGGGGTGCTCGAGGACCCCGAGGGGGTGCTCCGCGGTTGCCTCGCCCACCGGCGTGACCGCGAAGCGCGCGTCATGACCCTCCTCGCCGACGGGCCGTCCACCCCGGCCGCCCTCGTCGCCACGATCTACCGGGACCTCGACCCCGCGCTCACCGAGGCGGCGGGCCGCCAGCTCTGGGCGCACCTCAGAAAGCTCGCCGCCGACGGTTTGGTCAGCTCGCCCGACGTCGACGACCTGGCGTCGACCTGGCGGCTCAGCTCGGCGCGCTGACCGCCTCGCGCGCCAGCCCGAAGAGGATCGCGCTGCAGTTGCTCATCTCGACGGCCGGCGCGATCTCGGTCGCGATCAGCTCGGCGATCGCCGCGAAGACCGCGCCGGAGGGGCTCGTCGAGTCGAGCGCCACCGGCCGCCCCTCGTCGCCGCCGGCGGCGACCGCGGCGTCGATCGGGATCTGGCCGATGAGGGGCACGCCGATCTCCTCGGCGAGGCGCTCGCCGCCGCCGCTCCCGAAGAGCGCGTACTCCTCCCCGTGGTCACAGACGAAGCTCGACATGTTCTCGATCACCCCGGCGACGCGCAGGTGGCCGCGCCGCGCCATGTCGGCGGCGCGCCCGGCGACCTTCTGGGCAGCGAGCGCCGGGGTGGTGACGAGCAGCAGCTCGCTGTGCGGGAGCATCCTCGCGAGCCCCATCTGCACGTCCCCGGTGCCCGGCGGGAGGTCGACCACGAGGTAGTCGAGCGCCCCCCAGGCGACGTCCTCCAAGAAGTGCTGGACGGCGCGGTTGAGGACGAGCCCGCGCCACATGATCGCCTCGTCCTCACCGGAGAGGAAGCCCATCGAGACGACCTTCAGCAGGCCGTCGTCAAGGGGCAGCTCGATGGGCAGCATCTTGCCGGCGCGCACCTCGAGCTTGTCGTCGAGGCCGAGGAGGCGGGGGACCGAGAAGCCCCAGATGTCGGCGTCGAGGAGGCCGACGCGCGCGCCGCGGCGGGCGAGGCTGACGGCGAGGTTGACGGCCACCGAGGACTTCCCGACGCCCCCCTTGCCCGAGACGACGGCGAGCACGCGCGCCGTCGGTGGCACGCTCGAGCGGATCGGCCGCTGCTGGGCCTCGCGCCGGGCGATCGACATCAGCGCGGCCCGCTCCTCGCGGTCCATCGCGACCGTCGTGATCTCGACCGACTCGATCCCCGGCACGTGGCGCAGCGCCCGCTCGACGTCGCCCTGCAGCTGGCTGCGCAGCGGACAGGCGGCGATCGTGAGCGCCAGCTCGACGCGCACCGTGGAGCCCTCGCGCACCGCGGCGCGGATCATCCCGAGCGTCACCACGTCGGTGCCGAGCTCGGGGTCGACGACGTGGCTGAGCGCCTCGGCGAGCTCTGCGTCGATGGCCTCGGTCACCCTCAATTCCCCAGTTCAGGGGGCGTGATCACGCTGCCGATCCTAACCGTGCGGCGCCTGACCACCGGCTGGTTAGGATGTCCCCAGCGGAGTCCGAGGAGGATCGATTCGTGAGCATTGCCACCAGCACCGTGCAGATCGGGAGCCGTCCGAGCCCCGTGACGCTCACCGACGAGGCTGCCCGTAAGGTCGCTGAGCTGCTCTCCAGCGAGGAGGGCGGCGAGTCGTTGGCGCTGCGCGTCGCAGTCCGCCCGGGCGGCTGCTCCGGTTACAGCTACGACATGTTCTTCGATTCCGAGTTCGCCGACGACGACATCGTCCGCAGTTTCGGCGAGGTCCGTCTGGTCATCGACCCGGACAGCGCGGCGCTGATCAAGGGCTCGACGCTCGACTACCGCGACGGGCTGCAGGGCGCGGGGTTCCACATCACCAACCCGAACGCCCAGCGCACCTGCGGGTGCGGCTCCTCCTTCAGCTAGCCACCGACCATGGCCGATCAGGCACGGCCACCCACCCCGCTCGGCCCTTACACGCCGGTCACGCGCGCGGGCATGTGGGTGATCTGTTCGGGACAGCTCGGTCTTCGTGACGGCGAGCTCGTCGACGGCGTGGCCGCTCAGACGGCGCAGTCCGTCGCCAACCTCGCGGCGGCACTCGCCCTCGAGGGGGCGACCCTCGAGGACGTCGTGAAGACGACGGTCTTCCTCGCCGACATCGCCGACTTCGAGGAGATGAACGGCGCGTACGCAGCGGCCTTTCGCGGCCACCGCCCGACGCGCTCCTGCATCGGCGTGGCGGGGCTGCCACGCGGCGCACGGGTGGAGATCGAGGCGTGGGCACAGGCCGAGGCGCACTCGTGAGCACCGCCGCGTCTTGAGGGGCACCGCGACACCGCGGGGCCGACTGCTGCTCGGCCTCGGGGCGCTGCCGCTCGTGCTCGCGGCCTGCGGCTCGGGGCCGGCGAAGACGACCACCTCCTCGACCCTGCCGCCCCTCCCGCCGACGACGGTCGGCTACGTCACCCTCATCGGCAGCGCCAGCAACCTCGGGAGCGGGAACGGCCTCGAGGCGATCAACTTGAGCGAGGGCGCGGGCGGCTCGACGCGCACCTTCACCGTCGGCACCTTCCCCGACGCCGCGGCGGTGACCCCCGACGGCAAGACCCTCTACGTCACGAACTACGCCTCGAACACCGTCACGCCGATCGCGGTCGCCACTGGCACCGTCGAGAAGGCGATCCCGGTGGGCGCCGGTCCGGCGGGGATCGCGATCGCCCCCAACGGCAAGACCGCCTACGTCACTGACGCCGGCTCGAGTCCGATCGGGGACACCGTCACCCCGATCAACCTGAAGACGCACAAGGCGCTCGCGCCGATCACCGTCGGCGGTGGCCCGCAGGGCATCGTGATCACCCCCGACGGTGCGACCGCCTACGTGGCGAACGCCGGCGGCATCGTCACCGGGCAGAACGCCCCCCTCGGCCACACCGTGACTCCGATCGACCTGAAGAGCGGGAAGGCGGGGGCGCCGATCACCGTCGGCAACGCCCCGACGGCACTCGCCATGACCCCCGACGGCGCGACCGTCTACGTCGCGAACACCGGCTCGGGGAGCGTCACGCCGCTCACCGTCGCCGGTAACAGCGCGGGGGTCCCGATCACCGTCAACGGCTCGCCGCAGGCGCTCGCCGCGACCGCGACGACGGTCTACGTCGCCGATGACTCGGCCTCCTCGACCGCCGGCAACAACGTGACGCCGATCGCCCTCTCCTCCGGCAGCGCCGGCACCCCGATCGTCACCGGCGCCAACCCGACGGGGCTCGCCATCTCGCCGGACCGGAAGACCGCCTACGTCGTCTGCAACGGCACCGGCAAGCTCGAGTCGCTCGACCTCACGTCGAACACAGTGCTGAAAACGGCGACGGTCTCGGTCCCGGGCGGCGCCTACGCGATCGCCCTCGCGGGGGTGCCGGCCGCCGAGCTCGCGAGCGCCTTCGGCGTGAAGCCGGCGAAGAAGAAGGCCGTCACAGGCTGAGCACCGCCCGTTCGGTGCTCAGGGCGCCCAGCGGGCCTTGCCGAAGCGGTAGCCGACGCTGCGGACGGTGTCGATGAGGTGGGCGTGCTCCTCGCCGAGCTTGGCCCGCAGCCGCCGGATGTGGACGTCGACGGTCCTCGCGCCGCCGAAGTACTCGTAGCCCCAGACCCGCGAGAGCAGCACCTCGCGGGTGAAGACGTTGCCGGGGTGGGCGGCGAGGAAGCGGAGCAGCTCGTACTCCATGAAGGTGAGGTCGAGCGGCCGCCCGCCGATCACCGCCTGGTAGGTCTCGAGGTTGAGGGCGAGTGGCCCGTAGACGATCACGTCGTGGTGCTTGCCGCGGCCGGTGCGGAAGAGCAGGTGCCCGATGCGCGCATCGAGCTCGTCGGCGCTGATCGGGGCGACGATGAAGTCGTCGAAGGTCTCCTCGTGCAGCCCGAGCTCGGCGAGCTGGCCCTGCTCGACGAGGAGGAGGATCGGCGCGGGGGCCCCCTCGCGCTGGCGGACGGCGCGGGCGAAGGAGAAGGCGTCCTCGTGGTGCTCGCCGGCTGAGACGAGCACCGCCGTCCAGCCGTCGGTCGGCTCCTGGCGCGCGGCCTCCTCCGCGCTGCTCGCCTCGAGGTAGTCGTAGCCGGCGTCGACGAGCACCTTTTGCAGCGCGGTTGCCACCGGCGCCGGGAAGCACAGGACCGGTTCCATGCTCACAGCGCCGGCAGGTACCGCGAGAGCTCGTAGGGAGTGACCTCGCGGCAGTACTGCTCCCACTCGCGCCGCTTGTTGCGGATGAACCACTCGAAGACGTGCTCGCCGAGGGCCTCGGCGACGAGCTCGGAGCTCGCCATCGCCGCCACGGCCTCGTCGAGGGTGCGCGGGAGGGGGGCGATCCCCGCCTTGCGGAGCTCGTCGTCAGAGAGCGTGTAGAGGTTGCGGTCGGCCTCGGGGGGGAGGTCGTAGCCGCCCTTGATGCCGGCGAGGCCGGCGGCGAGGATCACCGAGAAGGCGAGGTAGGGGTTGCAGGCCGGGTCGGCGGCGCGGTACTCAGCGCGCGTCGACTCGTACTTGTTGCGCTTCACGACCGGCAGGCGGACGAGAGCCGAGGAGTTGTTGTAGGCCCACGAGACGGTGACCGGCGCCTCGTAGCCCGAGACGAGGCGCTTGTAGGAGTTGACCCACTGGTTCGTGACGGCGGTGATCTCGCGGGCGTGCACGAGCAGCCCGGCGATGAACTGGCGGGCGACGGTGGACAGGCCACGGTCGGCGCCCGCGTCGTAGAAGGCGTTCTGGCCCTCGCTGAACAGCGAGAAGTGGGTGTGCATCCCCGAGCCCTGGACGTTGGCGAGGGGCTTCGGCATGAACGAGGCGTGCACCCCCACCTCCTGGGCGATCTCCTTCACGACGAGGCGGACGGTCATCACGGTGTCGGCCATCGTGAGGGCGTCGGTGTAGCGGAGGTCGATCTCGTGCTGGCTCGGAGCGTCCTCGTGCAGCGCGTACTCGACGGGGATCCCCATCTCCTCGAGCGTGAGCACCGTCTTCTTCCGCAGGTCGGTGGTGAGGTCGGCCACCGTGAGCTCGAAGTAGGTGCCGCTGTCGAGGGGCTTGGGGGGGCCGCTCGGGTCGGCGTCGGCGAAGTAGAAGTACTCGATCTCGGGGCTCGCGAAGAACGAGTAGCCGGAATCGTGCGCCCGCTCGAGCTGGCGGCGCAGCACGTGGCGGGGGCAGCCCTCGAAGGGGGAGCCGTCGAGGTTGGCGATGTCGCAGACGACCCGCGCCACCGGCGCCCCGCTCTTCTGGGTGAAGGGGAGGATCTGGAAGGTCTTCGGGTCGGGGATCGCGATGACGTCGCTCTCCTGGACGCGCGAGAAGCCGTCGATCGCCGAGCCGTCGAAGGTCATCCCCTCCGCGAGCGCGTCCTCGAGCTCCGCGGGGGTGATCGAGAAGGTCTTCGGGATCCCGAGCACGTCGGTGAACCACAGCTGGATGAAGCGGACGCCTCGCTCCTCGACGGTCTTCAGGACGTACTCGTGCTGGCTCTGCATCGCTCTCCCGCGCACCGGTGGAGGCACAATTGTTCCAGACGGGGAGAGCCAGCGATTCCACGGGGCGCACGCCGGCTCTGAGGCGAATCCCGTGCTCAGTACCATTGTCCCATGTCCCATCTGCGCCTGGCGCTCTGCCAGCTCGACGCCACCGTCGGCGATCTCGAGGGCAACACCGACAAGGTGATCGCGGCGCTCGCGGCGGCCGGCGAGCAGGGTGCGGACCTCGCGGTCTTCCCCGAGCTGATGCTCACCGGCTACCCCCCCGAGGACCTGCTCCTCGAGCCCGTCTTCGTCGAAGGCTCGCGGCGCGCCCTCGAGCGGGTCGCGGCGGCGAGCACCCGGTGCGCGGCGGTGGTCGGCTTCGTCGAGGGCGGCCGCGACCTCTACAACGCGGCCGCCGTCGTCGCCGGTGGCACGGTGCACGGGGTCTGGCACAAGGAGGAGCTGCCGAACTACGGCGTCTTCGACGAGCGACGCTGGTTCACCCCCGGTGACGGCGCCACGCCCCTCTTCTCGATCGCCGGGGTGACGGTGGGCGTCACGATCTGCGAGGACGCCTGGTCGCCCGTCGGCCCCGTCGCCCGCCAGGCGGCCGGTGGCGCCGAGCTCGTCGTCTCCCTGAACGCCTCCCCCTACCGCCGCGGCATCCTCGAGGAGCGGGAGCGGATGCTCGCCACCCGCGCCGCCGACGCCTCCTGCGCGCTCGCCTACGTGAACCTCGTGGGGGGCCAGGACGAGCTCGTCTTCGACGGCGCCTCGATGGTCTTCGACCTCGCCGGACGGCGCGTCGCCGCCGGGCCGCAGTTCGAGGAGACGACGGTCCTCGTCGACCTCGAGGTCCGCCACGCCTTCCGCAAGCGCATCCTCGAGCCCCGTGGCCGGCACCCCGCCTCCGCCCTGCCCGTCGTCGAGGTGAGCGCGCCGACGGACCGCCCCGGCGAGCGCCTCCTCCCCAACGCTCCCCGCCTCGACCCCGTCGCCGAGGTCTACGAGGCGCTCGTCCTCTCGACGGGCGACTACGTGCGCAAGAACCGCTTCAGCGACGTCGTCGTCGGCCTCTCGGGGGGCGTCGACTCCGCCCTCGTGGCGGCGATCGCCGTCGACGCCCTCGGCGCCGAGCACGTGCACGGCGTCGGCCTCCCCTCGCGCTTCAACGCCTCCTCCTCGCTCGCCGATGCCGAGCAGCTCGCCGTCAACCTCGGGATCGACTGGTCGGTGGTGCCGATCGAGCCGGTCCACCAGGCCTACCTCGAGCTCCTCGCGCCCGGCTTCGCCGGTCTCGCCCCCGACCTCACCGAGGAGAACCTGCAAGCGCGCATCCGGGGGACGGTGCTGATGGCGCTCTCAAACAAGTTCGGCTGGCTCCTCCTCACGACCGGCAACAAGAGCGAGATGGCGGTCGGCTACGCCACCCTCTACGGGGACATGGCGGGCGGCTTCGCGGTGATCAAGGACGTGCCGAAGATGCTCGTCTACGCCCTGTGCGATCACCGCAACGGCCGCGCCGGCAGCGACCTCGTGCCGAAGGCGATCCTTGTGAAGCCGCCCTCCGCCGAGCTCCGCCCCGAGCAGCGCGACGACGACTCGCTCCCAGCGTACGAGGTGCTCGACCCGATCATCGAGGGCTACGTGGAGCAGGACCTCGGGGTCGCCGAGCTCGTCGCGCTCGGCTACGACGACGCGGTGGTGCGGCGGGTGATCGAGATGGTCGACCGCGCCGAGTACAAGCGCCGGCAGGCTCCCCCCGGGGCGCGGGTGACCTCGCGGGCCTTCGGGAAGGACCGGCGGATGCCGATCACCAACGCCTACCGCGCCGCGCACGAGCCCGGCTCCACCTCCGCGTGAGCGAGCCGCTCACCCTCCTCGACTCCGCCGCGCGCCTCGGGCACTACCGCTACGTCGAGCTGCGGGGCTTCGCCCGTCTCGGCGCGCGGGCCCCTCGGGCCGCACCCGCCCTCGCCGGCTTCCTCGCCGGCGCGGCGCGTGCGCACGCCCACCGCGCCGGCCTCCTCGAGGCGCGCCTCCCGCTCTCGATCGGCATCCCGCACGCGGCCGAGCTGACCGTCGCCCCCGACCTCGAGTCCGAGGGCCTTCTCGACGAGCTCCTCGGCGTTCCCGACGAGCAGCTTCTCGGCGCGCTCGTCGAGGGCCTCTACCCCTCGCTGCTCGCCGCCTACCGGGCACACCTCGGGCGTTGCTCGCCCTTCTCCGACCCCCCCGTCGCCCGCCTCCTCGGCCGGCTGATCGCCGACCTCGAGGGGGTCCTCGGCGAGGCCTCCGCCCTCGGGCCGGCCGCGAGCGGAGGGCCGGCGGCGCTCCTCGAGCGCCTCTCCGCACGCGGCGGGGTCCTCCCGAGCGCCCCCTAACCCGAGCAGCGCGAAAAGCGCGGATCGCGTCCTCCCTGGTCAGCGCCTTGGCGGTGCCCCTTGACTCGATCGTTACACTGATCCAGTACTTGAAACTCCCCTGCGACGACGTAGGGAAGTTGGGTTCGACGCTGGATGCGCCACTTGTTTCCGAGGGGCTATCGGGCTCGGCTGAGGATGGAGGGCCGCGGGGCATTGGCGAAAGAGCGAGTCGAGCGGGATGAAGAAGACCTCGTCCGTCTGTACCTCACCGACATCGGGCAGTATCCGCTGCTCACCAAGGACGACGAGGTTCGCCTCGCGCAGGCGATCGAATCCCGGTGGCAGGCCGAGGAGGAGCTGAAGAAGCCCGCCAAGGACGTCACGCCGACCCGCCGCCGCGAGCTGAAGCGCCAGGTGCGCCAGGGCGAGGAGGCCCAGCGCACCTTCGTGCAGTCGAACCTCCGGCTCGTGGTCTCGATCGCCAAGAAGTACCAGGCCTCCGGCCTCCCCCTCCTCGACCTCATCCAAGAGGGCAACCTCGGCCTGATGCACGCCGTCGAGAAGTTCGACTGGCGGAAGGGGTTCAAGTTCTCGACCTACGCGACCTGGTGGATCCGCCAGGCGATCACTCGTGGCATCGCCAACACCGGTCGCACGATCCGCCTCCCCGTGCACGCCGGCGACACGCTCGCTCGTGTCCAGAAGGCGCAGGCACGCCTGGAGCTGAAGCTCGGCCGTCCCGCCACCCTCGCCGAGCTCGGCATCGAGGTCGAGCTCCCCGAGGACAAGCTCATCGAGGCGCTGCGTTTCCGCGCCGAGCCGCTCTCGCTCTCCGAGCCGCTTCGCGAGGACGGCGACGCGGAGCTCGGTGACGTCGTCGAAGACCGCTCGGCTGAGTCGCCCTTCGAGATGGCCGCGACCGCCCTTCTCCCGATCGAGATCAACCGCCTCCTCGCGCCGCTCGATGAGCGCGAGCGAGAGATCCTCCGCCTGCGCTTCGGCCTCGACCGTGGTGAGCCCCGGACCCTCGAGGACGTCGGAGAGCACTTCAACCTCACACGCGAGCGCATCCGCCAGATCGAGGCGCGGGCGATGTCCAAGCTCCGCCACCCCTCGAGCGACACCGGAGCGCGGGACCTTCTGACGGTCTGACAAGTGACGCCCACTTGTACCTGAAAAGGACAAGTTTTTGGAACCGGCTGTGACAGCCGTTTGGACCCGCCAAGGGAACCAGCGGTGCCAACTTTTTGGAGCCGCTCCAGTGGCAGAAAGATGGAATTGACTTTCGCGGCCTTTGGAGCCGCTCCAGTGACAGAAAGATGGAACTGGCTTTCGCGGTCTGAGGGTGAACGCGAAGAAGGCGGAGGGGCTTCGTCCCTCCGCCTTCTTCATTCGTCAGTTGAGGTTGCTAGCGCATCGCTTCGCGGATGTGATCGCGGAGTCCGTGCCGCGGCATCGCTCGCTGCAACTCAGTTCCGCGTTCGAAGCGGGTTCGTGGCGGTATTGGCCGCTCAGGCGCCATCGCGACGCGGCGGAGATCGATCGAGTGGACCTCGCCCCCAGGCCGATGCTGCTTCGTGAGCTCGCGGGGCTTCGAAAGATGACGCATTGATGGTGCGGATTGGCCGTTTTAGGACCGTCCTCTTTTCTCGTTGCGACCATTTTGGAAACCGTCGATACTGCAGCCGTGCGCAGGAAAGGGTTCTTGTTCGGCAGCATCGTCGTCATTGCCGGTGCAGCGGTTGTGCCAATCATCGCCTCGAGTAGCTCGCCGCCCGCCCGGTCCCAAGCGTCCAATCCCGCAGGAAATCGACCAGTTCCACCGTCGCGTTCGCACAGTTCGAACTCCACCACGCCGATGTCGGGGATCCACATGGTCATCCCGGATACAACTCCGCAGGCGCCAACGACGTCTTCCGCGCTGAGGCTTACCTCTTCAAATCCCAACTCGTTCGCACCGACCACCACGACGACGGCACCCCCGACCAGACCCTCTCCGACGCCGACCGCGACGACCACTCCATCGCCGACATCGACTCCGACGACCACTCCATCGCCGACGCCGACCGCGACGACCACTCCATCGCCGACATCGACTCCGACGACCACTCCATCGCCGACGCCGACGACCACGACATTGCCCAGCCCGGCACCTGCCGGCGCAGGCCCGGAGATCTCCGGTGTCGCAATGAACGGTCCAGTCGTCGGGGCCACGGTCTGCTTCTACTGGGTGGTCAACGGCGCGATGGGGGCACAGATCTCGGTCACCGCGGCTGCGGGGGACAGCGGCCACGCCGACGGCGCCGGTTGCTACGTGACTGGCCTCGACGGCACCTACGACGTCGTCACCCCATCTGGGACGACCGGTGAGGTGTTGGTGGTCGCGACCGGTGGCACCTACTGCAGTGACGAGTCGCAGGAGTCCAGTGATGGCCGTTGCGGCACGGGCCAGTTGATCGATGCCACCGGTGACGCCCTGCAGACGTTTGTCCAGATCAGCGGGGACGCCGCGCCCCCGTCGGCGCCCGCCACGCCACTCACGACTGCCGCGGTCGATCAAGCGCTCGACGAGACGGGTGGACTGACCCCAGCGGACTTTGCGACGGCCTTCGGCGATCTCGTGCAACGAACGCTTGGAGCGTCTGGTGCTGGCATCACCCCGGCGACCTTGCCCTCTGACGGCCATGACGCGACGGCTGGTCAGTCCGCATACTCAGCGTTGCTCGGCCAGTTGGCCGGTGCGGTGGTCTCCGGTGCGTCGCCGTCGACGCAGCTGACCGAGCTCGCATCCGGCAATTGGTTCGGGTCCGTGGTCGGCCTGCCGACGATCGACGCGCTGGCCATGGCGCCGCTCGTCCTGGAGAACACGTCCGCGACTCCTGCAAAGACGCTGGAGATCGACCACGCCGGTGACATCACGATCGGCACCTCCGCGACAATGACGCCAAGCGACCTGTCGTCGGCGCAGATCCCTCATCTGGCGATCGCGATGCAGCCGAGCGGTGCCACCTGCGCGCTCAACGACAGCAGCGGTACCCCGTCGGTCCCCGACATCCAGATCGAGTGCGTGCCGTTCGTGCCCAACGGGTTGCCGACCGCCGCCCTGCTCTCCGGGCCGCCGACGACGCTCTCAGTGGGCAACTCCTCCTGCCCGAACGGTGGGACCGCCACCGAGTGGGGGGTCGATGCGAACGCCAACGGCACGTTGGATGTGGGTGAGGTGGACCCGGCGCTCACCACCTATTCGTGCACACCCGAGACCCAGACACTCGGTGGCGTCGTCTACTGGGAGGGCCGCGGTCCCGACGAGACCGTCACGCTCGCCGATGGGAACGACGACAGCGCGACCGCCGAGTACAACGCGCAGACCACGGTGTCGACCTTCTCCTTCGCTCATCCGTTGACGGTCGGCCAGGCGTACGACCTGACAGTCAGCAAACAACCCGCCGACTGGGAGTGCCAGCCCATGTCCGGTGCGCCGGACACAGGGACGATGGGTCGGGCGGACCTCACGACCCTCGCTATCGAGTGCATCTGGCAGACCGCCGTCTCCACCTCGTGGAGCGAACTCAACCCCGACCATGTGGTGCGCGACGCGGCGGGCGATCTCTACTCCCTCTCCACGGGGGGCGACACCGTCGACAAGGTGGCGGCGACGGACGACTCGGTGTCGGTCTTCGTTTCCGGTCTCCACGGTGCGGCGGGGATCGCGATCAACGGTGCCGGGGACGTGTACGTCGCCGACGCGGGCACCGGGACGGGCACCGGCGAGGTCCGTGAGTTCGACGCGAGCGGAACACAGATCGACGTGCCGGTCAGTGGTCTCGCGAGCCCGACCGCGCTGGCGGTCGACGGGAGCGGCGACTTGTTCGTCTCGGTTTCTACCGGTGCCCTCTACAAGGTCTCGGTCTCGGGACCGGTGGCCACGATTCTCCCGGCCGGGAGCGGTGACGTGTTCACCGCCATGGCGGTCGACGGCAGCGGCACACTCTTCGGCGCCGAGGCGACGGTGGAACACGACCCCACCAACACGGTCGACCCGGTCTACCAACCGATCCTCCAGATCTCGACCGCGTCCCAGGCCGTCGCGTTGACGAGTGTCGGATCGGCCAGCGCCGTCCAGGTTCGGCAACGCTTCACCGCGCCGGTCGACGTCCCCTTCAAGGGTTTCGCAGGAACGTCTGCCGACGTCACGATCAAGGAATCGTTCATCCCGACGGGCGTCATCGTCATCGGCTCATCGATCTACGGGCCGAGCAATCCGAACCCGGTCCCGGCGGGCACGTTGGTGCCGGCCGCCTACGCGGTGAACATCCCCGCCAACATCGGTCTGCACATTCCCGCTGGATCCACCGTCCCCGTCGGGGTCATCACAGACGCGATCACCACCGAGGTGCCGCTTGCGTCAACGACCGACACCCTCACTTTGAACGGGACGATCCCGGCGGGAACGGCGATCCCGGTGGGCACGCAGCTGGTCGCTTCCGACTCGGTCACGATCCCTGCGGGCGTCGTTCTCGACGAGAACGACGGCTTCTCGGAGGTCTACGACCTCGCGCTCGACAGTGGGTGCGTCTTCGCCGGAAGCACCACGTGCGCTCTCTACGTCTCAGGTCGGGTCGGCGTCACCGAGGTCCCGACGACCGGCGAGCAGCTGGTGCACACTTACACCGATCGGTTCCCGGCCTCGGGTTCGGTGGAGGGAGACCTCAACGCGGGCGTCGCCGAGCCGCGCGGACTCGCCGTCGTGGGACACGACGACGTGCTCGTCGCGACGACAAGCGACAACTTCTACGAAGTCACGCCGACGAGCACCACAAAGCGCACCGTCTCGCCGACGCGCGCACCGGTCGCGGTGGCTGCCGCTCCCGGGGGCATTGTCTACTTCGCCGACCGCGCTGCGATCCGGATGCAGGACGCCGACGGCACCGTGTCGGCGTTCGCCGACGGCTTCACCGATGTCGTAGCGCTCGCGACGGATGCCGCGGGGGACCTCTTCGTCGCGGACGCCCAGGAGCAGGCGGTCTACGAATACACCCCAGCGGGAGTGGAGACGACGCCCGTCATCAACGTTGCCGGCATCCAGGCGATCTCGGTCGATGCTACGGGAGACCTGTACATCGCGACCTCGGCCGGTGTGTTGGAGCTCTCTGCCGGCGCCGGGACTCCGACGATGATCGGCTCCGGTCACTACACGACGGACAGCTTCGGCGGCGTCGCGGTCGACGGCAACGGCGACGTCTTCGTCAGCGACGACACCACCGAACAGATCGATGAGTTCACGTCGGCGACTGGGTTCACCGTCCTCGCTGGCGACGGCGCGAACGGGTTCCTCGACGGGCGAGCGGACGTCGCGGAGTTCGACGCTCCGGGCGGCCTTGCCGTCGATGCTTTCGGTGACATCTACGTGGCCGATCGCGCCAACAACGCGATCCGGAAGATCTCCGCACCGAGCGCGTCGGTGTCGGGCCTGCTGGTGGCGACGTTGGCCGGTCCTCCCTCCTGTCTCACCCAGACGACCACGACATGCTCGGGGTCGGCCGGAACGAACATCACCGGCGTCTACGGCGGGGAGGCCGGTTACCAGGACGCGGAAGCGGACCTGTCGCTGTTCGACGTCCCGACGGCGCTCGCCCTCGACGCCAACGACACGGTCTACGTCGCGGACACAGACAACGGCGACGTGCGCGCCGTCCGTCAGCCCGCGAGCACGGTGGAGATGGCGGGCTGGGACCTCGGCGACTCGCTCAGCGCGTTCTCGAGCGCAGCCTCCCTGATCAACTTCATCCACCACTCGATCTGGCCCGCGGACACGACCGACACCTATCCCGGCGACGCAGCGATCGTCGACTTCGCGTGGAACCTCTGCCTGGACAACGGCAACTGCTCCACGCCCAACCAGGCGATGAACCTGCTCCTTGACCGGGTGCTGCAGGACCACACCTACTTCGACATCCTCGCCGCGTGGCCGTCGATCAGTGCGAGTCCTGGATGGCAGGCGACCACGACGACGCGTCAGTACTGCACGACGGACTACTTCTCGTCCGCGCTCGTGCACGCGGCCCCGCTCGCCAACACGTGCGCCGACCGGTACTCCGTGACGATCCCCGAGGACGTCGCGCAGACGGCGTGGGACTCGGTCGCGCTGCCGACCAACATCCTCGCCACGGCGGAACTGCTGAAGGGGCTCCTCGCTGTACTCCGGCCGGCGAGTGGCGGCAACCCTGCCGACCCCGGCTACGGAACGACCCTGGTCCAGGCGTTGTCCGATCTGGGCGCCGGCTGCGAGACCGCGCCGTCCACCCAGGGCTCGCCGAGCGTCGTCCGCAATCCCAATGGGACGGTCACGGTGACCGGGTACTCGTGGTCCGGAGCCGGATCGGACACCGTGCACCCGATCTCGTGCGGAGTCGAGTCGTACGTGTTGCTGCTCCAGGCCGAAGAGGATCTCTCGCTCGAACAGTCGGGAGCGACGCTCTCGCCGACCGCGCAGGCGTTCGAGCAGGGAGTGCTTCGGCAGATGCTCGGACAGGAGCAGGGCGCGAGGAACCAGGTCGAGCACGACTACAACCAGCTGAAGGCCGACACCCAGGTGACCGCCGCCGGCGGGTCCGGGAGTCAGCTCAGCCTGGGCTCCCTCTTCCAGATCGACCCTGCGCCGACGGGCGACCTCCAACAAGGCCTCCAGGCCTTGATGCTGCCCTCCGCCGGCTCGAGCGCGGTCGACAGCACCTCGGTGGTGCTGGAACGGCTCTTCGCCGCGATCGACTACTCGCGCAACGCCACCGATCAGCGAGTCGCCTTCGAAGACGGGCTCATTCCCGGCGGCAGCGGGACGTACGACCCCAACGACCTAGATGTCGGGCTCGGCCTGTCCGTCCCGCTCGCCTCCGCGGTCGCAGCGGTCGCGGCATGGACCGCCTTCTTCAACATCTCGGGCGTGCTGGTGTACCCGGCGGACGGAGCTGCGGGTGCCGCGACCATCGTCCCGCGCGGGACGATCATGAACCGGCTCGGTATCGAGAAGCCGTACGCGCCCCGCGTCAACGTCGGTCAGCAGTACCAACAGGCCATCGACAACCCGACGCCGACCGAGTCCGCCGACGCGGCGAGCACGTGGCAGGACGGCACGTACGGGGACTGGCAGCTGACCAACACGCTGGACGCGCCTCCGTCGCCGGAGGCCGATCTCCCGGCGATCGACGCCATCGGCGAGGCAACTTCCTCCGGTGACACCGCCGGCGCAGCCACAGCTGCAGGTGAGGCTGGGACTGAGGTCGGCAACGCGACGACTGACGCGGTCACCACCGCGGCGACTGAGGCGGCGGCGACCGTCGCCGACGAGGCGGCGGCGACGATCACAGCCGCGATTGGGCCGATCGGGGTCATCGTCGGCGCGCTTGCGCTCATCGGCTCGGCAGCGGCGCAACAGGCGGAGGCCGACAACTTCACGAATGCACTCGCGAACGATCAGCAGTGGATCGATTCGATGCTTTCGAACATGCCGACGTTGGAACACTTCGAGGTCACCCTCGACCTCGCGAACACGCCTGCCGGCAACGCGCTCCAGATGCAGGTTGCGATCGCGAGCATGGTGGCGCAGTAGCGCTCCCGGCCGAGTTCCGCTGACGGCCCGACTACTGCAGCGATCGCGACCAGGCTCGGCCGAGCGTGAAGCGGTTCGTCACGTCGAACGCCTGCATGGCCTCGGTCACCCGCCGCCGGACGGTCCGTGCGGAAACGTTCAGCCTTTTCGCGATCTCCTCGTCGGTGAGGCCCTCGTCGAGCAACCGCATGATCGGCGCCCACGGTTGACCATGAACCTCGATCTCGACGGCGTAGCGCCAGAGGAGTTCGTAGTAACCACGCAGGAGATCGGCGATCACGGGATTCCGGACGAGCAGCACCCGCTGCGGCCACGGATCGCCCCACCTCGCCGGTAGTGCCGCCACGCGGTCGCCGTCGGCGATGAACCAGCTCGGTGGGTTCGCGAGCACGCGGAAGTGGAGCCCGATCACGCGGAGCGCGTCGACGACCGGCCGGCTCTCCTGGTCCAGGGTGTTCGGGTCGATGATGATCCGGATGCCCCCGGTGTCGGGCCCGACGAACGCCGAGAGGCGCGCGGCGTCCTCGGGCGGGACCCGGAGGAAGGCGTGGGCGTCGGGAGCGATGCAGACCGTCGAGATCGGTTGACTGCGGTCCACGTACCGCCACCACGCGTCGATGATCGCCGTCGGCCCCTCGATGACCTCTGCCGGGATCGAGCTCGCCTCCCCGGGACGTCCCCACTCCCAGTCGCGAATGAGCGAAGGGAGCTCGGCGAGGGTCCGTCCGAGCTCAGTTGCGGTCCTCGCCTGTGCGGCGAGCGCGTCGACAGCGACCTTTACTACAGAGTCCTGCGGGGGATCCAGGATGTCACCTGCGGCGTTCGTCGACAGTAGCCCCCGGTCGCGCAGGTGCTCGATCGCCGCACGAACCTCACGTTGCGGACGTCGCAAGGCCGTCGACAGGTATGCGACGTCCAGCGCGCGGGAGCGGAACACCGCTTGGAGCAGTACGACCTCGTCGGCGGTCAGCATGGGCGCACCATAGGTGGATCGCTACCTCGGCGGTCGTCTCCGGTTAAGGAGGGCATCCGCCCTGTTCCATTCGATGTTTGTGGACGACGCGCTTTCGTTTGGACCGGCCATCGGTTCCATTTGGGAGCGACCCGGGTCCCCCGCCCTTTTGAGCAACGCTCTCGCGGTTTGCGCGCCGTCGAGGGGCTACTGACGCACCGCCCTGGCATCCGCCAGACGGCGACCGGGATCTCCAGAAGATGAGCAGATACTCATCTTCAGCTCACGAACCAATTAGATCGCTCCTCGATACTGCCGGCGAGGTCCTCTCGACGCGGATCGCAAGGAGTGGACATGGAACATTCGCACCGGTGGGTCGGACTGCTCGGGCTGAGCGCATGCGTCGTTGGCGCAGTCGGAGCGCTGTCGATTGTGGTGCCTCGGGCGAACAAGACCGCAGCCGTGGTCGTCGTACGTCGGCCGGCCGCGACGTCGGCCAGCCGCTCCGAGAGGAACGCCACCCAAGCTGTCATCCGGGCAGCGAACGGACTCACGGTGTCGATCGCGAATGCGAGGACAGAGACAGCCACCGTCCTCGCCACCTCGTTCGCGGCCCTCGCCCGTTCGCAGGCCGCGATCGGGTCAGAGCGTTCCCAGTTGGCCGCCGAGCAACGTCAGATCGTGACTGAGACCGAGCAGCTTGCGGCGCGTGCCGCTGCGCTCTCGGCAGAAGGCGTCACCTTGCAGCGGGAGTCCGCTGTGCTCAAGGCAGCGCAGGCCCGCGCCGCAGCGCAGGCCAGCGCCGTTGCAACCCGGCAGCAAGTGGCGCCGAGCGCGGGGTCTTCGTACGGAGGTGACCATCATGACGACTGATTTCGACCCGTATGCCGACACTTCCCAGGAAATCCTCCCCGATGAGCTCCTCGCGGCACGGGACCGTGTCGCACAGGGCCGGGCCAAGGCGGCGCGCACGATCGGACGAGCGCGGAACAGGCATCGCGTCCTTCCCTCCGCCATCGTGGGCTCCGCACTCCTCGTCACCGCCGGGCTCGCCGATCGGTTTGTGCAATCGACCCTCACGCACGCGACCGCCGCGGTGACCACCACAACAACGCTTCCGGCGACGTCATCGAACGCTGCAGCATTGGCGAAGGTCACCCGGACGCTCGCTGCGGACCAACAGGCGATCACAGCGCTCGCCAAGGCGCAGAGCCAGCTCGCCCGTTCCGCCGCAGGCGACGGGGGATCGGTTTCATTGCCGAACGTCGTGCTGCCGAGCCTTCCGAGCCTGCCTCCGGTTCCGTCGATCGCGCCGATCTCGAGCCCGACGGTCGCCACGCCCGCCCCGACCACCCACGCGACCACGGGAGCCTCCGTTGTCGTCCCTTGACGTCCTGGCGTCGACGTCTGAGGAGGCCGCAGCGCAATGCGCGACGGGTGATCTAGTCGTCACCACTCGAGCGATGGCGACGCGCGTCACGGTCACGGTCCCAAGTCATGAATGCACTGCAGGGGCCACAGAGCGCCTCCACAGCGCCATTGCAGCGGCAACCTCGGTCTTCCACGAAGTCGACCGGGCATGCACCCGGTTCGTCCCAACGAGCCCGTTGATGGAGTCGAACCGATCGCCGCACCGGTGGCACCACGTTCCCGAGACCCTCTTTCGTGCCATTGCGGAGGCAAAGCAGGCACACGACATCACGGGAGGCCGTTTCGATCCCCGGGTGCTGCGCCGGCTCGTCGCCCTCGGCTACACCCGGACGCTTCCGTTCGGCAACGGGGACCTCTCGGTGAGGGCCGAACCGCTCCGGGGCGGCCACGCCGCATCCATGCCGTGGCGTCCTCGGCTGCGCCACGCATCGCTCGAGGTGCTGCTCGGGGCCGATCCGATCGACCTCGGCGGGATCGGAAAGGGCCTTGCAGTCCGCTGGTCGAGCGAGATCCTTGCGAAATCGGTCGCGAGCTTCCTCGTCGAGGCGGGAGGCGACTGCTACTGCGCGGGCCTCGCCGACGATGACGAGCCATGGCGGATCGCGGTCGAGGACCCGACCGGGAACCTCGAGCCCATCGCTGTCCTGTCGGTACGCGACCGAGCGGTAACCACCTCTTCGACCCGGCTCCGCCGCTGGGTTGCCGGCTCACGGCGCGTCCACCACCTGATCGACCCGGCCACCGGAGAGCCGGGTGGGCGTGGTCTCGTTGCCGTAACCGTCGTCGGTCGTGATCCGGCGCGCTCGGAGGTCTGGAGTAAGGCGCTGTTCATCAGCGGTCGATCCGAGATCGCTGCGGTTGCTCACCGGCACGCGATCGCGGCGCTGTGGATCGACGAGGAAGGGTCACTGGCGATGAGCAAAGCGATGGAGAGGTACGTCCAGTGGCGACGCACGTGACCCCGAGTGGATACGAGAAGGTGGTTTCGGGGGCATCGCGACTGCTCGCGAGCGCCGTCGCGATCACCCTCCCGCTCGCAGGCGGATTCGTCTTCGCGTGGGCGCTCGCGCCCACGATCCATACGCGGAACTTCCCCTGGATCACCGGGCGTGCGCTGGGCGTCGCCGGCTACCTGGCCTTGTCGGCGCTCGTCGCGCTGGGGCTGTGGATGCGGCATCCCTGGCGGCTCCGGTTTGGCGGGGGCCACCCGGAGAGCCGCCTGCACGCGCACGCGGCGCTCGGTGTCGCGGTGGTGGCGCTCATCGTCGGACATCTCGCTTTTCTCGCGAGCGATCACTACGCCGGAGTCGGATGGGTCGGCGCGTTCGTCCCCGGTCTCTCGCACTACCGACGCGTTGCGGTCGGAGTCGGGGTCGGGGCGTTCGAGCTGATGGTGCTCATCGCCGCCACGGCGCGCTTCGCTGGGCGCGCGGTCACGCGGCACTGGCTCGTGATCCATCGGCTCGCATTGCTGACCTTCGCGATGACCTGGTTCCACGGCGTGCTTGCAGGGACCGACACCGCGGCGCTGCGCATCGTCTACGTGGTCACCGGTACCTCCGTGGCGTTCCTCTACGCGACGCGCACCTTTGCTGGCCGGGGCGAGGGCGCGCCTGTCGCGTTGGAGCCCTCGGTCCGTCGTTTCGATCGTCGTGATGACCGCGATCTGCTCGGAACGTCGCGATGACGTCGCTGTCGATCGAGTCGATGCGATCGGGGTCGCTCGATCCAGATGGGAACCGAGGGGGCGCGCCGTCGTTCGCGGTCCTCGGCGGACCAGGTGCGCGACTGCTCGCAGGACCGCCACACGCCGGAGGGACAGAGAGCCTCGTCGACCACAACCGCCGCCTCAACCCGCTTGAGCTCGACGCAGTTGATCCCGCGGAGCTTCGGGCGATCATCGAGCGAAGCGGGCTTCTCGGGCGGGGCGGGGGACAGTTCCCCATCGCGACCAAGTGCGCAGTTGCCGCGGAATCCCCGGGCGTCGCGGTCGTTGTGGTCAATGCATCCGAAGGTGAGCCCGCGAGTCGCAAAGATCGCACGCTCATCGAGATGCGCCCGCATCTGGTCATTGACGGCGCGATGGTCGCGGCTCGGGCGATCGGGGCAGACGAGATCGTCTTCTACCTCCACGAGGGCCGAGGGCCGTCGATCGCAGCGCTGCAAGGCGCGATCTCCGAGCGAGGCAACGATGCCGTGCCGGTCCGCCTCGTCGAGGCGCCCGCTCGGTACGTCGCGGGCGAGACGAGTGCGGTGATCTCGTACCTAGAAGGTTCGGGGGCCTTGCCCCGCCACCGCTCGGTGCCCGCGGCGGCGTCGGGGCTCTTCGGTCGTCCGACGACGGTGAACAACGCCGAGACCATCGCGCACCTCGCCCTCGTCGCGAGGTATGGGTCGCGCTGGTTCGCCGAGGCCGGAGATCGCTCGTCGCCCGGCTCGACGCTGGTGACCCTCGCAGGAGAGGTGACGGTGCCCGGAGTCGTCGCAGAGGTGCTCGAGCCCGTTCCTCTCGGCGCGCTCCTCTCGACGGTCGGGGGGCTCGACGAAGCCCCGCGGGCAGTCCTGATCGGGGGATACGAGGGGATCTGGCTCGACGGCAAGATCGCCCGCGTGACGCCGCTCAGTCGAGGATCGCTCTTCCGGGCAGGGGTGTCGATCGGATGTGGACTCGTTGCTGTCTTGGGAGGGCGGTCATGTGGCGTTGCCACGACTGCCCGAATCGTCCGCTGGCTCGCCGGTGAATCCGCAGGTCAGTGTGGCCCATGTGCCTCCGGGCTCCCGGCGATCGCCGACGTGCTCGACGCGCTGGGCGGCGGGGCCGCGACCCGCCGCGACCTGCGCAGGCTCCGTCAGCTCTGTGCGGCGGTGGCCGGACGAGGAGCGTGCGGCCACCCGAGCGGCGTGGTCTCGTTGGTCGAGAGCGCCCTCGACACGTTCGCACCTGAGGTCGATGAGCATCTCGCCGGCCGATCGTGCGCGCCGAGTGCGCTGGGATTTCCGCTCCCCAGGCGGGCCGGGTCGAAGCGGTGAGGCAAGAGCAGGTGCGCTGGCGCCTCGAGGTCGACGCCTCGATCTGCGATGCGCACGGCATCTGTGCGCGGTGTTGCCCTGAACGGGTCGGGCTCGACCAGTGGGGATATGCGTCGGTGAGCTCTGAGCTGATCATCGACCACAGGACGCTCGCACGCGCCCGTCGCGCTGTCTCGGCCTGTCCGGAGCGGGCGTTGGAGTTGCGATCGCCCGCCGTCGGGGCCGCGCGACCGTCGGACCGCGCAGCTTCGAGATGACCGGGAGAGAGAATGATGCAATGGCGGCGCGCGCGAACCGACGACCGAACCGTCCCCAGGCCTCGCGTGACCAGGCGCACCGGGGCTGGGGCGATGTGATCGGGCGGTCCGGCATGTTCGTCGGCCTCGGACTCGTGGGGGCGGCGTCCGCGTTGGCGTTCGTGCTGACAAGTTCGACCGTGGCCCGCACTGAGCTCCCGCGCCACCTCGATATCGCCGTCACCACGGCGGCGACGATTCCTTCGATGCCGACCACGGTGCCGCCGCGGACCACAACCCCCACCATCGCTACGACTTCGTCTTCACCCGTTGCGTCGACGACCTCGACGAGCGTGCCGCGTGCGACCATCACCTCCTCGACGCTGCCTCGTGCGACGGGTGTGTCCGGGAGCGGCGGGAGCGAATCGACGACGGTCGTCACCCCCATCCGCCCTGTGCACGTCGAAGATGACCACGGCGATTCCACCGACAGCGAGGGAGTGGAGGCGGTCTCGGGCACGACCGACCATGAGAACAAGGGTGACCGTTGATCAGCTCGGTCGGTCGAACGTACCGTCGACCGACGCGACGGTGCTGTAGTGACCAGACATCGGCCCCGTGAAGCTCCGGAAGTTGCGGCTGCACCGCGTCGGTTCCGCTGGCCGCCTCGCGGCCTTTCACGCGGTCGTGCTCGCGACGGCGATCGGCGTCGTCACCGTCGCCTTACTCCGCAGCTTCTCGGCCAGCTATGAGGCGGCCGCTGCCTCCGAGATCGGCGTTCAGCTCCGCCAGTTCGGGCAGGCGGCGCAGGCCCGACCGGCAAGTGAGAGCTTCCGCACCTTTTCCATCCGGTTTCTCCAGACCCATTCGCTCGCTGCGGGCGACTCGGTCGTGGTGGCAGTCGTCGGTGCGGGGCTCGTCGTCACGGGCGACTCGGACCGCTTGGTCCACGATCCCCAGATCGCGCGCTGGTTTGTGACGCCACCGTTTGCGACCGACACCTTCTCCGCGACCGTCGGTCGGACACCGCTCGAGATCGTCGCGGCACCCATCTGGTCGGGAGGGACGGCGATCGGCACCTACATTGCCGCAACCGATCTCGGACCCTTCGCGTCGGAGCGATCGAGGGTGCTCGCGCTCTCGCTCGCCGAAGGTGCAGTCGCCCTGCTCGTGGGGGTGGCCAGTGCGTTCTTCCTACTGCGGCGCCTCCTGCGCACGGTCGGCAGGATCACCGAAGCGGCCGAGGAGATCGGTAGCGGCGATCTCGACCAGCGCCTCGGTGATCCGCAGATCGATGACGAGGTGGGGGAGCTGGCAAGGACCTTCGATTCGATGCTCGACCACCTCCAAGCGGCGATGATTGGCCAACGACGTCTGCTCTCGGACGTCTCCCACCAGCTCCGCACGCCGCTCACCGTCGTCCGTGGTCATCTCGAGGTCCTCGGGCGAACCGGCACGAACGACGCGGCTGCGGTCCGAGAGACGGTGATGCTCGTGATCGACGAACTCGACCGTATGGCCGTGCTCATCGAACGGCTCTTGATGTTGGGACGCGCGATGGAGCCCGATCTGCTCAAGGTCGCCGCGATCGACCTGCGTGAGTTCCTCGGTTCGATCGTCGAGTCCGTGGCCGTCCTCGCTCCCCGACGGTTCATCCTGGCAGCGATGCCGCGGCTCGCGATCGCTGCAGACCCCGAGCAACTGCGCGGGGCAATCGTGAATCTGCTCGAGAACGCGATCCACGCCACTGGGCAAGACGACGCGATCGCCCTCGGAGCTGAACAAGATCCCTTCTCCGGCGACGTCTCCGTCGTCGTCGAAGACTCCGGAGGAGGGATACCCGAATCCGAGCGGGAGGCGGCGCTCGAGCGGTTCGCGCGGCCCGGTGCGCGCACCGCGGGTGGATCCGGGCTCGGGCTCGCGATCGCGAAAGCAGTCGCGATCGCTCATGGAGGCGAGATCTCCGTCGATGAGTCACCGACGTTCGGGGGTGCGCGCGTCGCGATCGTGCTCCCACGCACGAGCGTCCTCACCTCGATGCGCTAGATGCACATCCTCGTCGTCGAAGACGATGCCCGGATCGTCTCGTTCATCGAGAAGGGCCTCGCGGCCGAGGGATACGCGACCTCGGTTGCGCGAGACGGCGAGTCCGCATCAGGGCTGTTGGCGCGCGCCGACGCCTCCTTCGACCTGGTCCTGCTCGATCTCGGCCTCCCCGGCGTCTCCGGGGAGGAGGTCCTGCGGTCGGTCCGCTCCCGTGCCTCTCGACTCCCGGTCATCGTCCTCACCGCTCGGGCCGAGACCGAGGACAAGGTGCGCGTGCTCAATCTCGGTGCGAACGACTACGTCACCAAGCCGTTCTCCTTCGAAGAGCTGCTCGCTCGTATCCGGTCGGCGGTGCGGGTGAGCACTCAACAGGTCGCAACTGAGCTCACGGTTGGCGACCTCGTCCTCGACCTGTTGACCAAGGTCGCCCGACGCGGCGACCGGCAGATCGAGCTGGCGCCACGAGAGTGGGCGCTCCTCGAGCTCTTCATGCGCCACCCCACCCACGTCATGACGCGGACGCGGATCATGAACGACGTGTTCGGCTATGACTTCGACACCGGCACCAATGTCGTCGACGTCTACGTCGGTTATCTCCGGCGCAAGATCAACGCACCGGGTGAGGAGACCTACATCAAGACCGTACGAGGAGCCGGATACCGGTTCACCACCCCATAGCGACGGTCTGGCCCAGCGCGAAGGGCCGCCGCCCGCTGCTTCGCCGAACTCGCCGGCGCGCCGGGAAGGTGATCCTCGCCGCAGCGTCTCGTTCACGGGCCTCAGATCGGCTTCGTCGCCTCGGTCACGGGCGCCTCGCATTGGCTGAGCCGGGCGACCCGCCCCGAGCCGGTTGGAGCAGGTGGCGGGGACGATTCAGCTTGGCGCTCGGCGAGCAGGGGCTCCGCCTCAGCGAAGTGCGTCGCGCCCGGAGCGTCAGCCCGGGCGGCGGGTAGCATCACGGCATGTTGAAGAAGCTCATCATCCTGCTCGCCCTCGTCGGCCTGGGCGTTGTCGCCGCGCGGCGACTTCGCACCGACTGAGCGCACTCAGCCACTTCGCCTGACTCGGGCATTGCTGCCCAGCCACCAGCCGAGCACGAGCGCTGCCGCTCCGATCACGCAGGCACCGAGGCTGATTGCGACGACCGGCGGTGACACGCGTACGTGTCCCCGCACCCGGTCGCGCAGGCGCACGGGAGAGTTGAAGTGGCGGCTCTCCCAGCCCCGCTCGCGCGCGAGGCGGCCAAGGACGCGATCGGCGTTCACCGCCACGGGGTGGCCGACGCTCTCGAGCATCGGCACGTCGGTGTACGAGTCGCTGTAGGCGTAGGACTCGGCGAGGTCGACCCCGTGCTCGGCCGCATGGCGACGGAGCGCCTCCGCCTTGTAGGGGCCGTAGGCGTAGAACGCCATCTCCCCCGTGTAGCGCCCGCGCGCGTCGAGCGCGGCGCGCGACGCGATCGCCTCGGTGACCCCGAGGTGGCGGGCGAGGGGGAGGACGATCTCCTCGGGTGAGGCAGAGACGATCACCACGCGGTGGCCCGCCTCGCGGTGCGTGTCGATGAGGTCCATCGCCTCTGCGTAGATGATCGGCTCGACCACCCGCTCGAGCGCCTCCTCGACGATGACGCCGACCCGTTCGGCCGACCAGCCGCGGCTGAGGGTGAGGATCACCTCGCGGATGCGCGCCTGGCGATGTTCGGCGGCCCCGAGGTGGAGGTAGACGATCTGCGCGAAGGCGGCGCGCACGAGGGCCCGCCGGTCGAGGAGCCCTCCGGAGTAGAGCGGACCGCGGAAGGCCGCCATCGAGGCCTTGGCGATGACCGTTTTGTCGAGGTCGAAGTAGGCCGCGACCTGCCCTTTGGCGCTCGCCCCGTCGTGCGCCGCTGTCACGTGGCGACGAAGAGGACGCGCACCTCCTCTTCGGACTCCTCGGTGAGCAGCAGCACCACCTCGTCGCCGACGAGCACGCGGGTGTCACCGCGGGGGACGACGAGGCGCCCCTCGCGCACGATCGCCACGATGGTCGCGCCGCGGGGCAGGTTGAGGTTCTCGAGGCTCGTCCCCGCGGAGGGGGAGCCGGCGTCGAGGGTCACCTCGACGAGCCGGGTGTTGCCCCCCTCGAAGGAGAGGAGCTGCACCATCGAGCCGACCGAGACTGCCTCCTCGACGAGAGCGGAGAGCAGGTGCGGCGTCGAGACCGCGATGTCGACGCCCCAGGTCTCGTTGAACAGCCAGTGGTTGCGGGGGTGGTTGACCCGGGCGATCACCCGCGGCACCGCGAACTCCTGCTTGGCGAGGAGGGAGATGACGAGGTTGTCCTCGTCGTCCCCCGTCGCCGCCACGACCACGTCGGCCTTGTCGAGCTCCGCTGTCTGCAGGACGTCCACCTCGCAGGCGTCGGCACGCACCAGGCGGATTCGGGGGTCCTCGGGGAGCTGCTCGATGGCGCTCGGGTTCTTCTCGATGAGGAGCACCTCGTGGCCACCCGCGGCGAGGTCGTCCGCGAGGAAGGTGCCCACCGCGCCGGCACCGGCGATGACGACCTTCACGAGCGGGCCACCCTCGCCTCCTCGTGCGCCTCGTGGAAGGCCTCGCCGACGCGCTCGCGGCTGAGGGCGTTCACCGCCAGGTGCAGGACGTCGCCCTCCTGGCCGACGAGTTCGCCGGCGCCGACGCGGGCGATGCCGGCGCGCGTCACGGCGACGACCTGCGCGCCCGTCTCGCCCTCGATCTGCTGGAGGCGCCGGCCGCACCAGGAGAAGGGGATGGCGCGCTCGATGAGCTGCACCTGCCCGGAGGGGTCGGTCCACTCGGTGATCGTCTCGGTCGGGAAGAGGCGCCGCTGCACCTGCTCGATGGTCCAGGTCACGGTGGCGACGGTGGGGATGCCGAGACGCTGGTAGATCTCGGCGCGGCGGGGGTCGTAGATGCGGGCGACGACCGCGGGGATCTCGTAGGTCTCGCGCGCGATCCGGGCGCAGAGGATGTTCGAGTTGTCGCCGTTCGTCACCGCCGCGAGCGCCCCCGCACGCTCGGCGCCGGCCTCGTCGAGGGTGTGACGGTCGAAGCCCATGCCGTGGATCGCGCGGCCCCCCCAGTCAGCGGGCAGCCGCCGGAAGGCGGGCTCGGACTTGTCGATGATCACCACGCTGTGCCCCGCTCGCACGAGCGCGATGCCGAGACTCGAGCCGACTCTTCCGCAGCCGACCACGACGATGTGCACGGCATCCATCGAACACGCCCATTCCGCCGCGCACAACTCATTCCGCCGGGCGGGGCGCCGGCGCCGGCTGACACGTCAGTTGGCAATTGGGCAGACTACGGCGATGTCCGAGCCATCGGTACCGCTCGGGCTCTCCGGCCCCCGACCGGCGCCGCCGCGCGTCGTCCTCCCCGAGCCGCTCGGCTACCGTTGGAAGCGCCGCCTCCTCGGGCCGCCGCTCGTGACCGAGCGCCTCGCCGACGAGCGCCTCGCGAACCCCATCGCCCTCGGCGTGCTCGCCCCAGACTGCATCTCCTCGACCGCCTACGGCTCGGAGGAGATCCTCACCGAGCTGATCCCGGCGGTCGGCGTCGCCGCCTTCAGCCTCCTCGTCCCGATCACCTTCGCGGTGATCGCGGTGCTGATCTTCATCACCCTCTCCTACCGAGAGGTCGTGATGGCCTACACCAAGGCGGGCGGCGCCTACGTCGTCGCGCGCGAGAACTTCGGGCCGCGCGTCGCCCAGGTGGCGGCGGTCGCGCTGATCATCGACTACGTCGTCACGGTCGCGGTGCAGATCTCGGCGGGGACCGACGCGGTGACCTCGGCCTTCCCGGCGCTCTCCCCCTACAACGTGGCGATCTGCCTCGGCGTGGTGGTGCTCATGTGTTACGGGAACCTTCGGGGGATCCGCGAGGCGGGGCGGATGTTCGCCCTCCCCACCTATCTGTTCGTCACCGCCTGCGCGCTCGTGATCGTCTTCGGCATCGTCCGCAGCGCCCTCGGCGAGCTCCACCACCACAGCGTCCACATGGCCGGGGCCGTCCCCGCCGGCCATCCCGGGAGCGGCCTGCTCTACGGGGCGTCGTTGTTCATCATCCTCCGCTCGTTCGCGAACGGCGGCTCCTCGCTCACCGGCCTCGAAGCGATCTCCAACGGGGTCGCCACCTTCCGCCCCCCCGAGGGGCGCAACGCCCGGCGGGTGCTCGTCGTGATGTCGGTGACCCTCGGCTCGCTCGTCCTCGGCGTCTCGTTCCTTGCGACGGTGACCCACGCCGTCCCGTTCATGACCGGCAGCCCGACAGTCCTCTCCCAAGAGGCGCGCTACGTCTTCGGCAGCGGGCTGTTCGCGAAGGTCGGCTACTACTTCGTGCAGGGGGCGACGATGCTCATCCTCTACACAGGCGGCAACACGAGCTTCAACGGCTTCCCCAACCTCGCGAGCTTCGTCGCCGAGGACGCCTTCCTCCCCCGTCAGCTGACGCGGCGCGGCCACCGCCTGGTCTTCTCGAACGGGATCCTCATCCTCGCGGCCCTCTCGGCGATCCTGCTCGTCATCACCCAGGCGCGGGTGAACTCTCTCGTCTCGGTGTATGCGATCGGCGTCTTCACCGGCTTCACGATGGCCGGGGCGGGCATGGTCCGCTACCACCTCGCGCACCGCCCGCCCGGTTGGCGGCACCGCCTCGTGGTCAACGGCTTCGCCTCGGGCCTCGCCTTCATCGTCGTGCTGATCCTCGCCGTCGCGAAGTTCACCGAGGGCGCCTGGGTCGTGGTCGTGCTCTTCCCGGTGCTCGTCGCGGTGCTGATCCGCATGCACCACGTCTACGCCGAGGAGAAGGCGGAGCTGCAGGAGAACGTCACCCGCGCCGCCGAGGCGCCGATGCTCCGCCGCCACGTCATCTTCCTGTTCATCGGCGCCTTCGACCTCGCTGCCGCGAGGGCCCTCCAGTACGGGAGGACCCTCGGTGCCGGCGAGCCGCGCGTCGTGCACTTCGTCCTCGACACCACCGCGGCGCGCGAGCTCGAGGTGCAGTGGTCGACGCTCGGCATCTCGCGCGTCCCGCTGGAGCTGATCGAGTGCCCCGACCGCCGCCTCGGGCGCGCCGCGATGGAGCTCGTCGCGGCCGCGGCGGCGGACGGCGAGACCGAGGTCACCGTGCTGCTGCCGCGGCGCGTGTCGGACGGCGTGCTCCGACGCTTCCTCCACGACCGCACCTCGGAGCGCATCGCCGCTCTCGTCGGCGAGATCCCGAACGCGGCGGCGACGATCGTCCCCTTCCTCCTCGGCCGCCGTCACCGCCTCCGCCCGGGGCGCGAGCGCGGCCCGTTCCTCGAGGAGGGCACCGCTCCTCTCGCCGCGCCGGAGGGTGGCGCCCTCCCGGCACCCGAGCCGAGCAGCGGCACGACGCCGATCGGGAGCCTCCGCTGGCGGGAGCGGGCGCGCGCCGGCGGGCGGGTGCACGCGGTGCGGGTGCAGCCGGGCTCGGGGCTCTCGAGCCTCGAGTGCGTCCTCGTCGACGCGAGCGGAGAGCTGCTCGTCGTGTTCCAGGGGCGCCGCTCCCTCCCCGGCATCGTCCCCGGCGCCCACCTCCTCGTCGAGGGGACCGTCGGCGAGCGCGGGGGGCGGGTGGCGATGCTCAACCCGAGCTATACGATCCTCGCGAGAGCCGTCGAGGAGCGGCCGCCGGGCTGACCGGCGAGGCGGTGGTCAGCGCCGCCCCACGCAGTCGTTATCCTTCGCCTCCGTCGCGATCCAGGTAGGAGCATGCCGAAAGCCCTCGTCATCGTCGAATCGCCTGCCAAGGCGCGCACCATCGCGCGCTTCTTGGGCAGCGGCTACGTCGTCGAGCCCTCGATCGGCCACATCCGCGACCTTCCCCGTTCCGCCGCGGAGGTCCCCGCCGCCTACAAGGGCGAGAGCTGGGCGCGCCTCGGCGTCGATGTCGACAACGACTTCAAGCCCCTCTACGTCGTCGCCAAGGAGCGCCAGGAGCAGGTCCGCAAACTGCGCGCGCTGGTGAAGGACGCGAGCGAGGTCTACCTCGCGACCGACGAAGACCGCGAGGGCGAGTCGATCGCCTGGCACCTGCTCGAGGTGCTCGCGCCGCGCGTGCCGGTGAAGCGGATGGTCTTCCACGAGATCACCCCCTCGGCGATCGAGCACGCGATCGCCAACCCCCGCGAGCTCGACCGCCGCCTCGTCGACGCCCAGGAGGCGCGGCGCATCCTCGACCGCCTCTACGGCTACGAGCTCTCGCCGGTGCTCTGGAAGAAGGTGATGGCCGGCCTCTCCGCGGGCCGGGTGCAGAGCGTCGCGACGCGCATCGTCGTCGAGCGCGAGCGCGAACGGATGCGCTTCCGCTCCGCCGCCTGGTGGAGTCTCAGCGGGCAGTTCCGCACCGCGGCGGCCGAGTCCTTCGACGCCGAGCTGCGCCTCCTCGGCGATCGCCAGCTCGCCGACGGCGGCGACTTCTCCGAGGCCGGGGAGCTCAGTCGCGAGGGCGTCCTCGTCCTCGACGACGCGCACTCCGCAGAGCTGGCCGCCGCCCTCGAGGGGGCGAGCTTCGCGGTGGCGGCGGTCGAGGAGCGCCCCTACCGCCGCTCGCCGGCGGCGCCCTTCATCACCTCGACGCTCCAGCAGGAAGCGGCGCGCAAGCTGCGCTTCTCCCCGCAGCGCACGATGCAGGTCGCGCAGCACCTCTACGAGCAGGGCTTCATCACCTACATGCGGACCGACTCGACGACGCTCTCGGACACCGCGTTGCGCGCCGCGCGCGCGCAGGCGACCGCCCTCTACGGCGCCGAGGCCGTCGCCAACGCGCCGCGCACCTACGACCGGCGGGTGAAGAACGCGCAGGAGGCCCACGAGGCGATCCGCCCGGCGGGCGACGAGTTCCGCCTGCCCTCCTCGCTCTCGCTCGGTCGCGACGAGCAGCGCCTCTACGAGCTCGTCTGGCAGCGGACGGTCGCCTCGCAGATGACCGACGCCACCGGGGTCACAGCGCGCCTGCGCATCACCGGCGAGACGGTCCGGGAGTGCTCGGTGGCGGCCGCCCGCACGACCGCGGAGTTCCACGCCTCGGGGACGGTGATCACCCGGCCGGGCTTCCTGCGCGTCTACCGGGAGGACGACGACTCCGAGGAGGAGCGGCGCGCCGAGGACGTCCGCCTGCCGCAGCTCGCCGTCGGTGACGCCCTCGACCTCACCGGCCTCGAGCGCGAGGAGCACGCCACCAAGCCCCCCGCCCGCTTCACCGAGGCCTCGCTCGTGAAGCGCCTGGAGGAGCTCGGCGTCGGCCGTCCCTCCACGTACGCGAGCATCCTGCAGACGATCCAGGACCGCGGCTACGTCTGGAAGAAGGGGAGCGCGCTCGTTCCCTCCTTCACCGCCTTCGCCGTCGTCGGCCTGCTCGAGACGAACTTCCCGAAGCTCGTCGACTACGGCTTCACGGCGAGCATGGAGGACGACCTCGACGAGATCGCGAGCGGCACCGAGGAGGCGGTCCCCTGGCTCGAGCGCTTCTACTTCGGCGGGCCGCGGCCCCGCCCGACTGACGCCGCCGGCAATGGCGGCGGCGACGGCCTGCAGCAGGCGGTCCTCGACCGCCTCGGGACGATCGACGCCCGCGAGGTGAACTCGATCCCCCTCGGGGTCACCGACGACGGCGAGATGGTCGTCATCCGCGTCGGCCGCTACGGCCCCTACCTGCAGCGCGGTGAGGAGCGGGCCTCGATCCCAGAGGACCTCGCCCCCGACGAGCTGACGATGGCGCGCGCCGAGGAGCTGCTCGCCGCCCCCTCCGGTGACCGCGAGCTCGGGGTCGACCCCGACAGCGGCGAGACCGTCGTCGTCCGCAACGGCCGCTACGGCCCCTACGTGCAGGCGGGGGAGGCCGGTGGAGGCGACAAGCCGCGCACCGCCTCGCTCTTCAAGTCGATGTCCCCCGAGACCGTCACCCTCGACAACGCGCTGCAGCTGCTGCGCCTGCCGCGCGTCGTCGGCAGCGACCCCGAGGGCGGCGAGGAGATCGTCGCCCGCAACGGCCGCTACGGCCCGTACCTGCAGAAGGGGAGCGACTCGCGCAGCGTGGAGGGCGAGGAGCGCCTCCTCGAGATCACCCTCGAGGAGGCGCTCGCGCTCTTCGCGCAGCCGAAGGAGCGACGCTTCGGGCGCCAGGCGGCGGCGCCGTTGCGCGAGATCGGCACCGACCCGGCGACCAACTCCCCGATCGTGCTCCGCTCGGGGCGCTTCGGCCCCTACGTCACCGACGGCACCGTGAACGCCTCGCTGCGACGCGGCGACGACGCCGACAGTCTCACCCTCGACCGCGCCGCCGAGCTCCTCGCCGACAAGCGCGCCGCTGGGCCCTCCCCGGCCCGCGGGCGGGGCGCGAAGAAGGCAGCGGGCGCGAAGCGCCCGGCGAAGAGGGCCGCCGCCAAGAAGGCCGGGGCGAAGAAGGCCACCGTGAAGAAGGCGGCGGCGAAGAAGGCGGCGGCGAAGAAGGCCACGGCGAAGAAGGCCGCCGTCCGCAAGGCAGCAGCGCCCGCGCCGGAATGACCCCGGCGGGCGGCCCCGCGGTCGCGGTCCGGCCGTAGTCTGCGCCGGTGGCGTCGCGCGGCAGGTTCATCGTCTTCGAAGGTGGTGAGGGGACGGGCAAGTCGACCCAGGCCGAACGCCTCGCCCGCCACCTCGGGGCGCTCCTCACCCGCGAGCCCGGGGGGAGCGCGCTCGGCGACGCCGTGCGCGCGCTGTTCCTCGGGGAGGCGGTCGGAGTGATCTCACCGCGCGCCGAGCTGCTGCTCGTGGCCGCGGCTCGCGCCCAGCACGTCGTCGAGCTGATCTCCCCGACGCTCCTCGCGGGGCGCGACGTGGTCTGCGACCGCTTCTCCGGCTCGACCCTCGCCTACCAGGGCCACGGGCGGGGCCTCCCCCTCGAGGACGTGCTGGTGGCGAGCGAGCTCGCGACCGCCGGCCTGCAGCCCGACCTCACCGTGCTGCTCGACCTCGACCCCGCGGTCGCGAAGGCGCGGCGCAAGAGCGAGGCCGACCGCATCGAAGCCGAGGGGGACGCCTTCCACGAGCGGGTCTTCGCCGGCTTCCGGGCGATCGCCGCCGCCGACCCCCGCGGCTGGGCGCTCCTCGACGCGAGCGGCAGCCCGGACGAGGTCGAGGGTCGCGTCCGGGAGGTCGTCACGGCGCGTCTCGGGCCACCGGCGGTGCCGGCGTGACGGCCGGCGCGACGCCGGCCCCTCCGGTCTTCGGGCGGGTCATCGGCCAACCGCACGCCGTCGACCTGCTCGCCGCCTCGGCGGCGAGCCCGCTGCACGCCTACCTGTTCCTCGGCCCTCCCGGATCGGGCAAGCGCCGCGCCGCGACCGCCTTCGCGGCGGCGCTGCTGTGCCCCGAGGGTGGCTGCGGTGATTGCCCGTCGTGCCGCGACGTCCTCGCCGGCCGCCACCCCGACGTCACCTTCGTCGAGCGCCAGGGGGCCGCGATCAGCGTCGATCAGGCGCGCGAGGTGGCGAGGATCGCCCAGCGGGCACCTGCCGTCAGCCGGCTGCAGCTGGTCGTCCTCGTCGACTTCCACCTCGTCGAGGAGGCCGCTCCGGCGCTGTTGAAGACGATCGAGGAGCCGCCCGCTTCCACGGTCTTCGTCGTCCTCGCCGATGCGCTCCCCCCTGAGCTGGTGACGATCGCGAGCCGCTGCGTGCCGGTGCACTTCGCGGCGCTCGACGAGGGCAGCATCGAGGCGCTGCTCCTCGAGGGCGGCGTCGAAGCGGGGGTCGCCACGGCCGCGGCCGCCGCCGCGCACGGTCGCTTCGACCGGGCTTCGCTCATCGCCGCGGACCCGCAATTCGCGGCGCGCCAGGCGCGCTGGCGGGCGGTCCCCGAGGCGCTCGACGGCACCGGCGCGACCGTGGCGAGGACCGTCGCGGAGCTCCTCTCCGGTGCCGAGCAGCTGCTCGCCGTGGTGCGGGAGCGCCAGGAGGCCGAGCTCGCGGTGCTCGCCGAGGAGGCGACGCGCCGCGGCGACCGGACCATCGCCGGCCGCCAGCAGATCGAACAGCGCCACCGCCGTGAGCAACGCCGCCTGCGCACCGACGAGCTGCGCGCCGGCCTCGCGACCCTCGCCGCCGCCTACCGGGCGCGCCTCGACGCCCCGAACCTCCCGCCCAGGCGGGCAGCGGGACTGGTGCGCGCCTGTGAGCGCATCGACGAGGCGGCGAAGTGGGTCGAGCGGAACCCGAGCGAGCCGCTCCTCCTGCAGGCGCTGCTGCTCGATCTCGACAAGAGCGGCTGACTCAGCCGGGCGCGGAGGGGAGCGGCGGCGCCTGCGCGCCGAGCGCCTTCATCTTCAGCTTGCCCGGGGGCTTCGGTGCCCGCGGCGCGCTCGGAAGCTTCGGCGCCGGCGCTCGTGGTGGCTGGCGGGGCGGGAGCTGGCCCCTCGACATCGCCTTCATCTTCAGCTTGCCGGGCGGCCGCGGCGGCCCTCCGGAGCCCGCATGTGGTGCCTTGGCCGCGCTGGGGAGCTTCGCGGCCGGCCCCCCCGCCGCAGCGCCCGCGCCCCCGGCGGCGGGGAGCTTCGGCGCGGCCTTGGTCGGCGGCGTCGCCTTGCCCTTGGCCATCGCCTTCATCTTCAGCTTGCCCGGGGGGCGCTTGCTCGCGAGCTTCGGCGCGGCGAGCTTCTTCGCGTCCTTCGCCCCGGGGAGCGCCTTGGCCGCTGGCAGCTTCTTGGCGGGCAGCTTCTTGGCGGCGATCTTCGGAGGCGCCACCTTCTTGCCGCCCGCCTTCGGGGGGGCGAGCTTCTTCGCCGGTGGCCGCTTCGGGAGCTTCTTCACCTTCGGGAGCTTCTTCGCCGCGGCCTTGGGGGCCTGCTGCTTCTTCGCCAGCTGCTCGGAGTGCTTGAGACGCGCCTTCTTCGCCCCGGTGAGCTTCTTTACCGAGAGCTTCTTCTGCGCCTTCAGCCGTCTCGCGGCGAGCTTCTGCTTCCCCATCTTCTTCTGCGCGGGGAGCTTCGGCCCCTTCAGCTTCTTCGCCGACTGCCGGCCGACCGGGACCTTCTTCCCCGCGGGGGCCTTCGGGAGGGCGAGCTTCTTGCCCCCGGGGACCTTCGGGGCGGCGAGCTTCTTCGCCCCCGGCGCCTTCGGAGGGGCGAGCTTCTTCACCCCGGGCAGCTTCGGGCCGGCGAACTTCTTCGCGCCGGGGGCCTTCGGGGGCGCGATCTTCTTCCCCCCGGGGAGCTTCGGGCCGGCGAGCTTCTTCGCCGCGGGGAGCTTGGCCGCGGGGAGCTTCGCCCCCGCCGCCTTTGGGAGCGCGAGCTTCTTCGCCGTCGGCAGCTTCGGCCCCGCGGGCCGCTTCCCGCTCGGAAGCTTCGGGCCGGGGAACTTTCTCGCCGAGGGGAGCTTCGGGACGCGGGGCGGCACGCGCCCGACGCTACTTTCGCCCCGCCCCCGGCGGGGGGTGCCGGCCCGGGAGCGCCGGTGTCAGTCCTCGGTCGCCGGCGCGAGGCGCGCCCGCTCGGCGATCTCCTCCACGACCGCGGCGTTGGCGAGGGTCGTCACGTCCCCGAGCTGGCGCTGCTCGGAGATGTCGCGCAGCAGCCGGCGCATGATCTTCCCGGAGCGGGTCTTCGGCAGCTCGTCGGTGAAGACGATCGAGGCGGGGCGGGCGATCTTGCCGATCTTCACGGCGACGTGCTCGCGCAGTTCCTGGAGCAGCGCCTCGTCACCGACGCGCTCGCCCTTCAGGGTGACGAAGGCGGCGATCGCCTGCCCGGTCACCTCGTCGGCGCGTCCGATCACCGCCGCCTCGGCGACGGCCTGGTGGTCGACGAGGGCCGACTCCACCTCGAGGGTCGAGATGCGGTGGCCGGAGATGTTCATCACGTCGTCGACGCGGCCGAGGAGCCAGTAGTCGCCGTCCCCGTCGCGCTTCGCGCCGTCGCCCGCGAAGTAGACCCAACGCCCCTTCTCCGGGTCCGAGAAGCGGCTCCAGTAGGTCTCGACGAAGCGCTCCGGGTCGCCGTAGATGCCGCGGGTCATCGCCGGCCAGGGCGCGGTGAGCACGAGGTAGCCGCCCTCGCCGAGTGCGAGGCTGCGCCCGGCGTCGTCGACGACGTCGGCGGCGATCCCCGGGAGCGGCGCGCTCGCCGAGCTCGGCTTGGTGACCGAGATCCCCGGGAGCGGCGAGATCATGATCGAGCCGGTCTCGGTCTGCCACCAGGTGTCGACGACCGGACAGGCCGATCCGCCGATCACCTCCCGGTACCAGATCCAGGCCTCCGGGTTGATTGGCTCGCCGACGCTGCCGAGGAGGCGCAGGCTCGAGAGGTCGTGCGCGGCGGGGAGCTCGCTGCCCCACTTCATGAAGGTGCGGATCGAGGTGGGCGCGGTGTAGAGGATCGTCACCTTGTAACGCTCGACGATCTCCCAGAAGCGGTCGCGCGCCGGGTGCTGCGGCGCGCCCTCGTAGAGCACCGAGGTGGCGCCGTTGGCGAGCGGCCCGTAGACGACGTAGCTGTGGCCGGTGACCCAGCCGACGTCGGCGGTGCACCAGTAGACGTCGGAGTCCTCGTGGAGGTCGAAGACCATCTTGTGGGTCGTCGCCGTGCCGACGAGGTAGCCGGCGCAGGTGTGGATGATCCCCTTCGGCTTGCCGGTCGTGCCCGAGGTGTAGAGGAGGAAGAGCAGGTCCTCGCTGTCGCACTCGACCGCCGCGCAGGTCGGCGGCTGGTCGGTGACGAGCTCGTGGTAGTCGACGTCGCGCCCCGGGGTCATCGCGATCTCGTTGCCGGTCCGTCGCAGCACCACCACCGAGGTCACCGTGGGCGTGCGGGTGAGCGCGTCGTCGGCCATCTCCTTGAGCGGCACGACCTGGCCGGCGCGCCATGCGCCGTCGCAGGTGATGAGCGCCTTGGCAGCGGCGTCGTTGATGCGGTCGGCGAGGGCCTCGGCGGAGAAGCCCCCGAAGATCACCGAGTGGGCGGCGCCGAGGCGCGCGCAGGCGAGGAGGGCGATCGGGAGCTCGGGGACCATCCCCATGTAGATCGCGACGCGGTCGCCCTTTTCGATCCCGAGCGAGGCGAGGCCGTTCGCGAGGCGGCAGACCTCGGCGTGCAGCTCGGCGTAGGTGAGGCTGCGGCGGTCGCCCGGCTCGCCCTCCCAGTGGTAGGCGACGCGGTCGGGGTGGGTGCTGAGGTGACGGTCGAGGCAGCTCTCGGTGACGTTCAGGGTGCCGCCGCCGAACCAGCGGGCAAAGGGCGCGCCCGACCAGTCGAGGACCTCCTCGAAGGGGCTGCGCCACTCGATCGCCTCCGCCTGGCGCCCCCAGTAGGCGAGCGGGTCGGCGGCCGCCTCGTCGAAGAGCCCCCGGTCCCTGACGAGCGCCTGGGCGGCGAACTCGGGCGGCGGGGGGAAGGTCCGCCCTTCCTCGAAGAGCGCGGCGATGGTGTGCGAGGTGTCGCTCATCTCCCCTCCTTGTCCAGCGCCAATCTAAACGCCGCCCCGGCGCGGACCGCCCACCCGCTCCCGGCCCTCTGGCACGATGGGCCCCCGAGGGAGGTCCGATGCGCGAGCGCGCCGCAGCCGAGGAGACGAGGAGCGCGCGCGACGGCGCGCCGGTCGCCCTCGGACCGCTGCGCGACGACGAGCACGCGGCGCTGTTCTCCCTCTTCGCCGACGTCGTCACGGCAGGCGAGGGCTACCCGCACGCCCCGCCGCTCACCCGCCAGGTCTTCGAGGAGACCTGGGTGCGGCCGGTGACGACGGTGATCGCGGCCCGCCTCGGGGGCGAGCTGGCGGGCGCCTACTACCTGAAGCCCAACTCGCCCGGGCGCGCCGCGCACATCGCCAACGCCGGCTACCTCGTCGCCGCGCCTGAGCGCCGGCGGGGCATCGGGCGCCTGCTCTGCGAGGACTCGATCTGGCGGGCGCCGCTGCTCGGCTTCGACGCCGTGCAGTTCAACCTCGTCTTCGTCGACAACCCGGCGCGGGCGCTCTACGAGGAGCTCGGCTGGGCCGAGATCGGGCGCGTCCCGCGCGCCGTCGAGGGCCGGGACGCGATCATCTACTGGCGAGCGGTGTAGGCCGCCGCGGAGAGGACGGACCATGGACCACGGACGCCTGCACTGGTACGAGCCGGGAGAGCTCAACGAGGACCAGCGCCGTGTCTACGACGCGATCACCGGCGGCCCCCGCTCGGTCGGCCCGCAGGCGATCCAGCGCCTGGACGAGGAGGGCCGCCTGTTCGGCCCCTTCAACGCGATGCTCGTCGATCCCGGCGTGGGGGAGATCCTGCAGGCGCTCGGCGCCGCCATCCGCTACCGCACCGAGATTTCGGGCCGCGCCCGCGAGATCGCGATCCTCGAGGTGGCGCGGGCGCACAAGAGCGAGTTCGAGTGGTACGCCCACCGCGAGACCGGCTACCTCGCGGGGCTCAGCGCGGACGAGGTGGAGGCGATCCGCACCGGTGGTGAGGCGGCGAGCCTCTCCGAGGAGGAGCGGCGCATCCGCGAGCTGGTGCAGGCGCTCGTGCGCGACCGGGATCTCTCCGACGCGCAGTACGCCCAGGCGCACGAGTCCCTCGGCCTGCAGCTCGTCACCGACCTCGTGTACCTCACCGGTTACTACGAGGCGCTCGCCCTCAGCCTGAACGTCTTCCGCGTCCCGCTGCCGCCGGGGGTGGCGCCCGCCTTTTGAGCGACGGCCGCGTCCTACCAGTCGGCGCGGCGCTCGGGGACGGTGAAGATGAGCGGCGAGACGAGGACGATGAGCACCGCGAAGGCGATGAAGCAGTGCGAGAAGGTCGCCCCTGCATCGCCGCGGTGGTAGGTGACGAAGGCGGTCGTCACCGAGATCGCGACGATGCCACCGAGCTGGCGGATCGAGCCCCGCAGCCCGGCGATCGAGGCGACGTCGCCCGGCGCGAGGGCGAGCACGGCGTTGTTCGTCGCCGGGGCGGCGATGCCGTTGCCGATCCCCATGAGGGCCGAGCCGATGGCGAGCCAGGCGTAGACCGAGACGGCGGGCGGCCCGATGGCGAGGAGGACGAGGCCGCACACCGCGACGCCGAAGCCCACCGCCATCGGCAGGCGGTAGCCGATGCGCCGCAGCGCGAACGAGGTGAGGCCGGCGACGATGACCGCCCCCGCCGAACGGGCGGTGAGCAGCGTCCCCGCCTGTAGGGAGTTGATGCCGTAGCGGACCTGGGCGTAGAGGGGCACGAGCGCCCCGAAGCCGACGACGCTGCCGCCGAAGATGAAGTTGAGGAGGTTCATCGTCCCAAAGGCGCGGGTCGAGAGGAGCTTGAGGGGGATGAGCGGCTCGGCGGTCCGGCCGAGGTGGCGGACGAAGGCGACGAGGAAGACGACGAAGGCCACGGCGCAGGTGAGGAAGACCGGGGAGACCAGTGCCGAGGAGAAGGTGCCGGTGGCGTTGCCGAGCACCGTGATCGCCGTCATCAGGGCGCCGGTGAACGCGGCGAGCAGGGCGATGCCGCCGAAGTCGGCGCGGCGGGCGGAGCGGCCGCGGCCGTCGGGGAGGTTGCGCAACGCGAGCAGCAGCAGCACCGCCCCGATCGGGACGTTGATGAGGAAGATCTCCCGCCACGAGCCGTAGGTGATGATGATCCCGCCGAAGATCGGCCCCGCCAACGAGCCGATCGGGAACATGCTCGTGAACATCCCGATCGCCCGGTCGCGGTCTTCGCGAAAGACGTCGGAGACCATCCCCGTCGCCGAGGGCATGAAGCCGCCGCCACCGAGCGCCTGCACGACGCGCAGCGCGACGAGGACGTAGATGTCGGGGGCGAGGCCGCAGGCGAGCGAGGCGAGGGTGAAGATCAGGATGCAGGCGATGAAGACCCGCCGCCGGCCGAACTGGTCGCTCATCCTCCCCATCACCGGCTGGGCCAGGATCGTGCCGAGCTGGTAGCCGGTGATCGTCCAGGCCGTCCAGGCGACCGAGGAGTGCAGCTCGTGGCCGACCGTGTGGAAGGCCGTGGCGACGATCGTCTGGTCGATCGAGGACATCATCAGGCTGACCGAGACCGTGGCGAAGATCGTCCAGCGCTTGCGCCGCGAGTAGAGCGGACGCTCCTCTGCCGGCGCGACGGCTGGCGGCAGCGCGGCGCCCGGAGTGCTCATTGGCGCCCGCTGTTGTGCGGCCGCCGCGCCCTCAATCGAGCACCGAGCGGGCCTCGCGGAGCGCCTCGAGGTGGCCCTCCACGTCCCCGCGGCCGGTGCCCATCGTGTTCAGCGAGAGGTGGCTCGCGCCGGCCGCCCGCCAGGCGGCGACGCTTTCGGCGAGGGAGTCGTCGACGCGCGCCCGCCCCTCCATGCCGAGGTCGCCCGGCGCGCGCCCGGCGTCGCTCGCCGCCCCGTCGACGATCGCCTTCGCCTCCTCGAGGCCGTCGCCCGGCTTGCGCTGGGGGAACCAGCCGTCGCCGAGCGCGCCAGCGCGCCGGAGCGCGGGCTCGCTGTTGGCCCCGAACCAGATCGGGATCGGCTGCTGCACCGGGAGCGGGCGGAGGCCCGCGCCGTGCACGGTCTCGAAGCGCCCCTCGAAGCTCACGCTCTCCTCGGTGAAGAGCCGGCGCAGCAGCGCGACCTGCTCGACGACGCGCGCGCCGCGGTCCGAGAAGTCCTTGCCGAGCGCCTGGTACTCGACGGCGTTCCACCCGAGGCCGATGCCGAGACGGAAGCGGCCCCCCGTGAGCAGGTCGATCTCGGCGGCCTGCTTGGCGGCGAGCACGGTCTGGCGCTGCGGGAGGATGATGATCCCGGTCACGAGCTCGAGGCTCGTGAAGGCGGCGAGGTAGCCGTAGAGGACGAAGGGCTCGTGGAAGGTGCTGTGCAGGTCGTAGGGGCCGGACCACCCCTCGTGCACCTCGCGGTCGGCGCCGACGACGTGGTCGTAGGCCAGGAGGTGGCGGTAGCCCAGCTCCTCGGCGCCCGTCGCGTAGGCGCGTACGGCGCCGGGGTCGTTCCCGATCTCGGTCTGGGGGAAGACAACACCGATCTGCACGGGATCGGGTCTACCACGGTGCCCGCTGCGGCGGGGAGCTGTCAGCCTTCGGGTGGGGAGGCGTCCCCGGCCCGGCTCCGGCGCCCAACGGGGTGCGGGGGTACCGCAGCCTCGTCGGATTGCCGGATGTGACGCCGCCGGTCGGCGGCGGGACTGCGCGAGCGGCGTAGCGGCGGGGTCAGAACGTCTCGGGGGAGTCGTTGCGCAGCACGAGGGCGAGTACCTCCCAGGTGGAACGCAGCGTGTTGCGGGCGATGTCGCGGATGCCGGCGTAGTTGGTGCCGCCGCTCCGTGCCTCGAGCTCGGGGTCGTTCGGGATGTAGGCCCCGAAACGAGCGGTCTCGAACACCCGGTTGCTGTATTCGTTGTTGGCGTTGGTCATTGTCTGTCACCTCCTCTGCTGTGGCGTTGGAACCATTGTGCTCCTACTGGGTCTATCTGTCAAACTGTTTTAAAGAATACGTATGATCGATTATACAGATCACCCGCGAGGGAACAGCGCGACAGACATGACGCGACAGACATGAAATGTGTAGCCGGTTCCCGTGCAAATCCTCATCAGGCGTGCAAGCGTATGGTGAGAAACGAGATGCCCCCGCTCCCTGATACCGACGGATTGCTTGCGGAGCTGTCGGAGGCCTTCCTCGAAGTGACGAGGGTGATGGCCGAGATCGCGGCGCGCACCCTCGCCGCCCAGGAAGAGCTCACCGTCCTTCAGTACCGGGCCCTCGTCGTGCTCGCGGAGTCGGGGAGCAGCCGCGTCGCCGCCCTCGCCGAGGCGCTGCACGTCAGCCCCTCGACGGCGACGCGGCTCTGCGACCGGCTCGTCGCGAAGCAGCTCATCGGCCGCAACCGCTCCGTCGAGGACCGCCGAGAGGTGCAGGTCGCCCTCGCCGACAACGGCCGCTTCCTCGTCGAGGAGGTCACCCGCGGACGCCTCGGTGCGATCCGCGCGATCCTCGCCGAGATCGACGAGGAGCGCTACCCGGCGCTGCTCGAGGCGATCGCCTCCTTCGCCAACGCGTCGCGCGAGTTAAGCCCCTTCGGAGTCCCCGCCGGGCGGTGACCGCCGCCCGCCTCTTCTAAGGTCGGGCAGGTGGCGGGGTTCCCTGGCGGTGTTGCGGGGGCGGAGGGGCAGATCTTCGAGAGCGCCCGTCCGCTCTCCCAGTCGGTGCTCTGGCGGGCGCAGAACCGCTACTACGAGGGCGCCGGCCAGCAGGCGTGGGCCTCGGGGGAGGTGCCCCACACCCTCACCACCGGCCCGATCCTCGCCCGCAGCTATGCCCGCCTGATCGAGTCCTTCGTCGCGGACTGCCGCGCCGGGGTGATGGGGCCGGTCGACCCGGCAGCCCCCCTCTACGTCGTCGAGGTCGGCTCCGGCTCGGGACGCCTCGCCTTCGAGGTGCTGCTGGCGCTCGACCGGGAGGCCCTCGCCCCCTTCCACGTCGTCTACGTCCTCACCGACCGCGTCGCCGAGAACATCGCCAGCTACCCGGCCCACCCGATGCTCGCCCCGCTGATCGCCGCGGGCGAGGTCGACTGGGCGTACTTCGAGGCGGGCACCTCGACGGCCCTCCGCCGCGAGGGCTCGGGCGCGCCCCTCGACGAGGTGGTGAACCCGCTCGTCCTCGTCGCCAACTACCTCTTCGACGTCATCCCCCAGGACCTCTTCACCACGGCCGGGGGAGCGCTTCGCGAGGAGCTCGTCACGACCTGTGCCGAGACCCCCTTCCCCGAGCTCGGCGACCCCGACTTCTTCCGCCGGGTCTTCCTCTCGACGACGCCCGTCGAGGTCCCGCCCGGGCGTTACGAGGAGGCGCGCATCGACGGGCTGCTCCGCGAGTGCGCGGCCGCGCGACCCGAGGGGCGCTTCCTCTTCCCGGCCGACGCGCTGCGGACCCTCGACACCTTCCTCCGGCTCTCGGGCGGCCGCCTCCTCTGTTTGATCGGTGAGCGGCCGGGCCGTGTCCCCCTCGCCAACCCCGAGGCTTCGGCCGTCGACGAGGCGATCAAGGCCGACCCGGCGGTCCGCCCCGGCCCCGCGGTGCTCCCCGCCGGCGGGGCCACCGCCCACCGCCCCGGCGCCCTCATCGCGATGGGCGTGCACGGGGGCTCGATGTCGCTCCCCGTCGACCTCTCGATCCTCGCCCGCGCCGCCGCGCCGCGCCGCGTGCTGCTTCCCGAGGCCCCGCCCACGGCGCTGCTCGTCGCGGCGCTGTGCTTCGGCGAGGAGGCGCCGGCCGCCGCGCTGCGCCGCTGCTACGCCCGCGTCGTCGGCGAGGCCGGCCCCGAGGACATCTACCTGCTGGTGAAGGCGGCGCTCGGCGAGGGGGAGCGTCGCCCGGTCCACGCCGAGCACCTGGCGGTCCTCCGCCTCGGCGGCTACGACCCCTACCTGCTCCGCCTCAGCGTCGACGGCTTCGCGAAGGAGGACGACGTCCTCGACGACGCCGAGCTCGAGGAGCTGGCGCGGGTGCTCGGGCGCACCTGGCTGCACGACTTCCCGATCGACGACACCGACCTCGCCTACGGGATCGCGGCGATCCTCGCCCCGGCGGGCGCGTACGCGGCGGCGCTCGAGTACTTCGGGCGCTCGATCGAGCGGACCGGCCCACGCGCCAACACGTGGTACAACGCCGCCCTCTGCGAGCTGCACCTCGGGCGGGTGGAGGACGCCATCACCTCGCTGCGGTCGGCGCTCGCCCTCGACGCGGCCTACGAGCCGGCAGAGACCCTCCTCGAGCAGGTGCTCGGCGAGCAGGAACGCGACCGCGCACGCGCGGCCGGCGACACACCCGACGGCGGCGCTCTACCATCGGCTCTCCGATGAGGCGCGCCACGGCCCTGCGACGTTCCGTCGGCGGCGCGCGGAGGGACCGGTGAGGCGGGGGAGGCGGCGGTGAGCACCCCGCTTCGTCACGGCATCTTCCTCGCCCCGTTCCATCAGGCGCACGAGAACCCGACGCTCTGTCTGGAGCGGGACTTCGAGCTCGTCGAGCTCCTCGACCGCCTGGACTTCCAGGAGGCGTGGATCGGCGAGCACCACTCCGCGGGCTTCGAGACGATCAGCTCGCCCGAGCTCTTCATCGCTGCTGCGGCGTCCCGCACCCGCCATCTCCGCCTCGGCACCGGCGTCGTCTCCCTCCCGTATCACAACCCTTTGATGGTCGCGAACCGCATCGTCCAGCTCGACCACATGACGCGCGGGCGGGTGATGTTCGGCGCCGGCCCTGGGCTGCTCGCCTCGGACGCCTTGATGCTCGGCATCGACCCGATGGTGCAGCGGGACCGGATGGCCGAGTCCCTCGACGTGATCCTGCGCCTGTTCCGCGGCGAGGTCGTCACCGAGGAGACCGACTGGTACTCCCTGCACGACGCACGCCTCCACCTCCTCCCCTACACCCGCCCCTTCCCCGAGGTCGCGGTGGCGAGTGCGGTCACCCCCTCCGGCGGTCGCCTTGCCGGCCGCTACGACCTCGGGATGCTCTGTGTCGCGGCGGGCGAGCGCGCCGGGTTCGACGCGCTGGCCGTGAACTGGCAGATCGCCTGCGAGGTCGCCGCCGAGCACGGGCGGCAGATGGACCCCAGCCGCCTCCGCCTCGTCGTGCTGATGCACCTCGCCGAGAGCCGCGAGCAGGCCGCGCTCGATGTCCGCTTCGGCCTCAAGGCCTTCGTCGACTACTTCAACAACAACATGCCGCGGATCTTCGTCCCCGAGGGGGCCGACACCGTCGACTGGTACATCGAGCAGCAGATCGCGGTGATTGGCACCCCCGACGACGCGATCGCCCGCATCGAGCAGCTGCAGGACAAGCAGGGCGAGTTCGGCGCGGTCCTCCTGCAGGCGCACAACTGGGCGGACTGGGAGGCGACGAAGCGCTCCTACGAGCTCTACGCCCGCTACGTGATGCCGCACTTCAGCGGGGCGAACAGCGCCCGCGAGGACTCCTACCGCTGGGTGAGCGAGCGCACCGCCGAGCTGAGCGAGCTCCGCCGTGCAGCCGCGCAGGGGATGTTCGACAAGCACGACGCCGAGCGGCGCGCCCGCGGCGAGGGCGCGCCGGGCTGAGCCGGACGTCGCGGTACGGCCCGCGGGCCCATACTCGTGCCGTGGAGGGCGTCGAGATCCGGAGCGCTGCGAGCGAGGACTTCGCGGGCTGGTTCAGCCTCTTCTCCGAGGTCGCCGCGGAGGGGAAGTGGGTCGGGAGCGAGGCGCCGCTCGACCAGGAGGCGCGCCGAGAGCGGTTCCAGCGTTCACTCGACTCGGCCGACCAGGAGACCTTCCTTGCTCACCACGGTGGGCGCCTGATCGGCGTGCTCGGGATGGAGCTCTCCCGGGGGCTCGCCGAGCTCGGGATGCTGGTCGACGCCGCGTGGCGGCGCCGGGGTGTCGGCTCGCAGCTCATGGAAACGGGGATCGCCTGGGCGCGCGAGCGCGGCGCCCACAAGGTCGTGCTCGAGGTGTGGCCGCACAACACCGCGGCGCAGGCGCTGTACCGGAAGTTTGGCTTCGCCGAAGAGGCGGTCCTCCGCCGGCACTACCGGCGGAACAACGGCCAGCTGTGGGACGCGATCGGGATGGGCCTCGTCCTCGACCACGACTCCCCGGGAAGCCCGTTCACGCCGTCGTCGGACGGATAGCGGCTGTCGACGATCAGCAGGTACTGCGTCACCGCTCAGCTCAGGGCGGAGGCCCTCGTCGGCGGTGTCATCACGCTGCGTCGTGGAGCAGGATGCCGAGCGTGAAGCGCCGACCGGAGCGCACCACCGAGACGCCGTGGCGGACGGGTGCTGCCGACCAGCCGCGCTGGGTGGCGATCGGCCGATCCCGGGTTGTGAAGACCAGCCCCTGAAGGTAGGGGAGAGTCGTTGATGTGCCGCGCGACTGCGCTCGTGGCCGCTGCTCGGCCAGGAGGAACTCGCCGCCGGTGTGGTCCTTGCCCGGCTCGGTCAGGTTGATGACCACCTGCAGCGGGAAGACGAGGTCGCCGTAGAGGTCGCGGTGAAGGGCGTTCCAGTCGCCCGGCCCGTACTTCAAGATGAGCGGCGTCGGCTTTGTCTGCCCGGCGCGGTGGCACTGGTCGAGCCACTCGCCAAATGTGTCCGGCCACGGCGTCGGACGCCCGAGCTTTTCGTACCAGTCCCGCGCGATCGGGAGCAGGTGCGGGTAGAGCGCGTGGCGCAGCTCGTTGACGGCCACTGGGAGCGGCGCAGCCAGGTAGCGGTACTCGCCCTCGCCGAAGCGGTGGCGCCCCATCACCACCGTCGAGCGGAAGGCGTCGTCGCGGTCGTAGAGCTTGATGAGGTCCCGGGCGTCGGCTGCGGTCAGCAGCCGCGGAAGGAGAGCGCAACCGAGCTCGTCGAGTTCGGTTGCGACCGCCGTCCAGTCGGCGCCGTCGACGCGGCGACGGTACGCCGACGCCGTCTCGGCGGCCGGGCTCATCGGTGCGCCTCGAGGTCGAGCAGCTGGTGCTTGACCTCCGCCCCGCCGAGGTAGGCACCGAGCTGCCCATCCGAGCGGATGACCCTGTGGCACGGGATGACTACCGGCAACGGGTTCGTCGCGCAGGCCGTGCCGACCGCCCGCACCGCCTTCGGGTTGTCCACCGCGGCGGCGACGGATTGGTAGCTCGCCGTCTCGCCGTAGGCGATCGCCGGCAGGTACGTCAGCACCGAACGGCGGAAGCCGGCCGACAGGCTGAGGTCGATCGACAGCTCGAACGCTGTCCGCTGTCCCGCGAAGTACTCGTCCAGCTGGCGGGCAACCTCGTCGAGCCGCCGCGGGGTCTCGAGGATCCGCGGGCTGACCTTGTCGGCGAGGGTGTTGAGCACCGTGTCGAGCCCTTCGCGCTCGTAGGCGACCCGGACGAGGCCGGCCGGGGTAGCGGCCAGCAACAGGGCGCCGACCGGGGTGTCGAGTGTGCGGTAGGCGAGGTCGAGCAGCCCCTCGGAATCGGCACGGTCGACGAGTTGCGCGTACAGCGGCGCGAGCTCGTCCTCACCAGGCGATGGGCCGAACAACTCGGCGAGGTCCTTGTCTGGTTGTTCGATGGTCATCGTCATTACACCGGTCCTTCCGTCTCGTGTCTGGATGTGCGGGCCGTGCGGGCCGTGCGGAGGTTGGCGATTCCGTCGGCTGCGGCCCGGCGTGCGGCGACGGTGCTCCCGCCCATCACGGCGGCGACTTCCGCGTAGGGAAGGCCGCCGAGGTAGTGGTAGACGACGGCGGACCGCTGTCGGTCTGGGAGCCGGGCGAGCAACTGAGGAAGGTCCAGTGCGCCGCCGAGGTCGAGTTCGGTGGTCGTCGCAGGGACCTCTGCCACCGGCGTCGGGGTGCGCTTGGTCTTGCGCAGGATGTCGATGGAGCGGCGGTGGGCGATGGTCACGAGCCAGGCCTCGACGTTGGCGTCGGCCGGGAGACCGGGGTACGCCCGCAGCGCTGAAAGAAAGGTCTCGGACCAGGCATCGTCAGCGTCCACCGCGCCGACGATGGTCCTGCACACTCGCAGGACGGTCGGGCCGTGCACCGAGACCACCTCAGAGAAGGGTTGCTTGTCGGTCACGGTCCGTAGACGCCCGGCCGATGCGAAACGTGAGGTCGCATCTCAGAACAGCCGCCAGGGCCACCCGAGCTCCTCGGCCTCGAGATCGAGGAGACGTTGCTTGCGAGCGAGTCCTCCGGCATACCCCGTCAACTTTCCGCCGGCACCGACCACCCGGTGGCACGGCACGAGGATGCAGACCGGGTTACGGCCTAGTGCTGCCGAGGTGGGCGGGACGTGGCTGGCGGCCAGCGTCCAGCGAACGGGCGTCAACACCGAGACAAAACTGCTCATGCTCGCCCACGCTTTTGAGGCTTGGGGCGTTCGCCGGGTGACGCTCAAGACCGACGCGTGCAATGTCCAGTCTCGCACCGCCATCGAAAGGATCGGTGCGAGAGCTGAGGGAATTCGGCGGGCCCACATGCCAGCGCTCGACGGGACGATCCGCGACAAGGCCTACTACTCGATCATCGCCGCAGAATGGCCCATGATTCGACAACATCTCCGCCAACTGCTCGACGGCGAAAACCACCTCCACCCGCTCGACGGAGGCGACCGTTGCCAGATCAGTCCTGAGGCGGTGTGACATGAACCAGGAACCGACCAACGACACGGCCACCGTGGCGGACCACGATGGCACACAGATCGCGTATTCGCGGGCATCGCGACGTTCCGCAAGCTTGCGCTGCTTCTACACCCATTCGTCTGATTTACGCGCCGGCCTACGCGACCAACCTCGTCGAGAACTCGTTCAGCCGTCTACGTCGAGGCGACTGGTGGGTCCAGCCCGGTGACATCACCCGATCGGTGGTGCTGATGCGGTTCTGCTCAATGACGAACGCGTGTTGTGCACCTCGCGGCGCATCGCCGAGCCAGTACCTGTGTCGAACCGCTCATGACGAGTGGCCTCATTAGTCAGCAGGTCGCGATCACGTTCAGCCGTAGTGACGCAGCGCCTGCCAGACCGAGGGCCAGGAATGGCGCAGTCCCGTACAGAGGTAGATGTGGCCACCCCATTCCTGGTTGTGCAGCCCAGCATCGTTGGCGACCGTCGCCAGGGTGCGCACCGAGGAGAAGAAACCCAGCAAGTAACCCCGGAAACCGGTCACATCTCCCGGCCCGGGCGCGATGGCGACGACCGCGTCGGGGCGCATCCCGGCGGGCATCCACCACCACCCGCTGTTTTGGTCTCCGAAGACGACGGGCAGCCCACTCGAGTGGCCGAGTTCGTTGATCGCCCCGGCCTCGCCGTAGTTCTGGGCGATGAGCACCGATCGCGCTCGAGTCGCCGCGGGAAGGCCGTGCCAAGCGGCGGCAACCGTGCCGACGAATCCGGGCCAGCCGACTGACTCGGCAAGAGCCTGGTTGACGCCGTAGGTCCATCCGATGTCGTCGGCCGGCAGCACCGGAAGGACGAGCGGCACAGCAGCGACCGTTGTGAGGGCCGTCGCGGCGAGCAGCTTGCGCAATCGATGCCCGACGGCGAGCCAGCCCTCGAGGGCGACGGCGCCAGCCGCCAGCAGGTAGACGTAGGCGCCGAGCAGGTAGTAGATCTTCGAGCCGGTCGTGAGGGCGAAGAAGACGAGCAGCAGGGCGTACGCCCACGCGAGGCCCTTCCACGCCGGTCGGCCTGAGCGCCAGAGGAAGCGGACCCCCGTCGCCCACACCGGCACGAGCGCCAACGAGGCCATGATCACCTGGCCGACGACGAAGTTGGCAATCCTGCCCGCTCCGCCGTTCTCGACGTTGAGATTGCGGGTCATCGTCACCGTCGCCCAGCCGTGTCCTGCCTGCCAGACGAGATCTGGGATCGTGAATACGCTGGCGAGGACCGCGCCTGCCACGAACCAGCGGTTGCACATCAGTCGCCAACCCCCGGATAGCACGGTGCCGATGATGAGCGCGAGGGCGAGGAACGCGATGCTGTGCTTGTTGGTGAGCCCGAGCCCGACCACAGCTCCGCCGGCCAGCCACCAGCGGGGATCGCCGGTGCGCCCGATGCGCACCGCGATCAGGGCGAGCCCGGACCAGGCCAGCACGTCGAAGGCGGTCGGGCCGGTGAGGTGGTCGGCGGCGAGCAGCGCCGGCATGGTGGCGACGCCAATTGCGGCCATCAGCTGAGCGCGCTGGCCGCCGCCGAGCTCACGAGCGAGCAGCCCGCCGAGGATGACCGTGCCGAAGCCGGCAAGCGCCGCCCATAGGTGCAGGCCGACGAGGGAGAGTCCGAACAGCGCCAGCGAGAGCCTGGCGATCAGTGGCGTGAAGACGGGCTGGTCGACGTAAGAAGCTTGTAGGTGCCGAGCGGAGTCGAGGAAGTAGAGCTCATCGCGGTGGAACCCGTAGCGTGCGGAGAACGCCATAAGCACGGAAAACAGCGTCAATGCGACGACGATCACGCGACGGTCGAAGCGGGCTCGGCTCGCCTCGCCGCGCCCGGCCGCAGGCATCAGCATCGTCGAGGGCGCCAACAACGAAGCGACTCCGCCTCGGCCCGAGGGCGTCGAAGTGGCGCCCCCGAGGAGTGCGCTGTCCGAGCCAGTACCTTCCATGATCCGACCTCTCTGCTCGCGGGTATGCCAAATGACGATGCGCCTGCGTCGCGTGACGATCGTGGTTCGGGTCAACAGGAGGAGTAATGGCAGCCTGAGGCCCTTCGCCGAGGGGCCGCCATAGGCTTCGACTAATCGACGTCTGCCACTCGCAGCAACGAATCGACTCGTTCTACGGGCGAGCGACGCCGGGGGATCATCGGCCCTCGTTTACGACGGGGAGCGACCTTGGCGACTACCTCGAGGCGCTCTGGCCGCCCGGCCCGGGCGAGGCGGCCGGCGAGGTGGACGGCTGGCTGGCACACCGGTTCGCTCGTCGACGTCTCAACGGCATCGCCAGGTTCAGCGCGCGATTCGAGAATGGCCGCTGGACAGCTGCCATCCGGCTGCGTCCCGACGCGGACGAAGCGGCGATCCACGAGGCTGCGGCACCCATCGAGCTCGAGGTCACCTACACCGACTCCATACCCCTCGACTTCGACCAAGGTGCTCGGGGTCGAGCGCGCCAGAACGGACGCTGCCAACGCGGCGTAGCTTCTCCATCACTTTGGTATCTCTCGAGGGTCGAGGGCTTGGACGGTTTCGGCCCGCCCGAGGAGGATCCTCCTCGGCCCCGTCCAGTCGCAAAGCCCTTTCGCCTCTCGGCCCGCTCAGCGACCGGCCGGACTCGACGTCGAGACGCCGGTCGCGATTCGTCACGGCGAGCCCTGGGCGGTGCTCAGCGGGCGAACAATCTGGCCCGAGGGTACGCGACAAGTTCTGGCACAAGTTCCCAAACATGGCGGGCCGCCGGAACCGGCGAAATCTCAGGTAGGTCGAAAATGTAGGGCAGGACGTTCTTCGCGTCCGCCCGAGGACCCGTCGGCAACGGGGGCGCGGGGCGCGGCCCCGGTGATGCCCGCGTCCTCAGGCCGCGTCTCCGCGCGCTGGCTCTGGCGGCGATTCAGACAGACGACGAACGCCGCCGTGACCGCGCGGACTCGGTTCGGAACAACTCCGAGCGCATTCTGCGGTCGCCTGTAACTTCTGAGGCCGAGCGGATGTAAGTGGAGTGATGAGCGAACAATCCGACGAGCAACGCTTCACCGCGATCTTCGACGCGTTCCGAGCGCCTGTCCTTGCCTATGCACGCCGTCGCGTTGGCGACGACTCGGCACAAGACATCGTGGCCGATACGTTCCTCGTCGCTTGGCGGAATCTGGACGACGTGCCAGCTTTTGCGCTGCCCTGGCTGTATCGCGCTGCCGCGTTTCAGGTGAGCAACTGGCGGCGGTCGCTGGCGCGATCGGAGGAGCGGGCACCAGTTCGCCTCGCACCGGAACCGGTAGGACCAGACCCGAGCGAGGAAGTCGTCGAGCTGGATAGTTGGGCCACTGCGTTTCGTCGTCTGAGCGAATCCGATCGGGAGGTGCTGCGCTTGATCGCCTGGGAGTCGCTCAGTGCAGCGGACGCCGCATTCGTTCTCGGATGCTCTCTGCCCACGTTCAAAGTCCGCGTCCACCGAGCGCGTCGCCGTCTTCTTCGACTGCTTGAACTGGAAGACGCGCCGGAATCGCAATCGACCTCGGATGCCAGACGGTTGTCAAAGAGCAGTCCGAACGAAACGCCCGTGATCCGGGCCGTTCGCGCCGGTGAGACCAGTTCGTTGTCAATTCAAGGAGAGTCACTATGAAGTCGCCAAACGTCCTCGACGACCTTGCCGTGCGCAATCCGGCCCGATCGGACTCGGGCGACGAGGCGTCAGCGGATGACCACGCCCTGCTCTCGTCAATCCTGGCGACATCGCGCCACGAAGCCCGCGTCGCGTGGCACCCTCGGCGCTCACGTCAGCGGCGACGGATGGCCGCTGGTGCGTTGCTCGCCGCGTGCGCGGCGGCGGCCTTGATCATTGCAATCGACGTTCCCCAACCATCCTCCCCGCGTCAGGCTGCGTCGACCGGACACAGCCAGTCACCGTCCCATGCCAGCGTCGTTGTGTTCTTGACCGACGCCGCGAAGGTCGCTGCGCAGACGACGAGCGTTCCGACGCTTGCGCCCGGCCAGTACTTCTACGAAAAGAACATCGTCACAAGTCGTACAACCTGTCAGTTGACGACGGTCGCTTCCGGACAAGCGAGTGTCTCCGCGGGCTCTGCTGGCAGTTCGACGCCTGCGAGCACGATTGCTCCGTCCGATTCCGCGACAACTACCTCCCCGTCGCAGCCAACGACCTCGACAGCCTTCGCGTACACCCAACCGCTGTTTCGCGAGGAGTGGCAGAACGATGACTTCGCTGGTGGTCTTCAAGAGAGCGTGGATGGGACCGGAACCTTCGGCTCTCCGAGCGAGGAACAAGCGTGGCAAGCGGCGGGTTCGCCGTCACTGCAGCTCTGTGCCTATCCCGTCCTGTCGCAACTCAACACATTCGACGAATCGGCGAAGAGCGGCGAGGTCATCGTCTCCCTGCCAACCGACCCAGAGAAGCTCGGCGCACTGATCGCGGCGGGCCGCGTCAACGACATTGGACAGGTGCTTCCGGCCAGCGGCCGGTGCCCATCGAAGGCAGGTGACGCTCAGGAAGTCTTCCCACCCGGAGCCGTCTGCCCTGTCTCGGCACAGTTCGACATCGCGGAGAACCTGCTGGGTGCGCCGCAAGGACCAGCGCTCCTCGGCCCCGCGCTCTATAACCTGCTTGCCCAGCTCCCCGGCGTCGAGAACGTCGGCACGGTGACAGACGCGCTCGGTCGATCAGGCACAGCGATCGAGGACCCGAGCACCGGCAAGGTGTTCGTGATCAACCCATCCACCGGGCAACTCCTCGAACAGGAGGAAGTCAGCGGGTCGAGCACCACCTCCGACAATCCGCTCGGAACGGTCGACTATTCGACGACCTTCGGACCGCTCTCAGTTGTGAACGGTGTAGGTGCCCGTCCGTCTGAGGGCAGCTCGGGAGCAGGTACCAGCTGACGTTGGCCGCGACGATGCGGCAATCGTTACTCCCGCGTGGCATACGCGAGGCACTGTTGAGCGACACGTTGCCTGCTCACGATGAGCAGCTGGAGCGTCAATGAGCGTGATGACGACCTGACGCATCCTTGGTGATTGCGTTGTCGCCTCTCGCGGCGACAACGTGAAGGGGTCCGAGAAAGACAAGGACCCCCCTCGCTCACAATCTCTTGGCAGAGCGGTCCTCTGGATCGCCGGAGGCGTCTGTTGTTTTATGGCTCCTGACGAGGCTGTCGCACAGTTCCTCAGGGCGCCGAGCGGCCCGATCCCCGGCGATCTGCGATCTGTGTGTCGGTAGACGCCGGCTTCCCGCCGGACGGTCTCAGATCA